>Ga0208639_1000338_pt1 | contig 37494 bp, 38 predicted proteins | sample ETNtaG_33_FD_185772 | JGI IMG/M metagenome (GOLD analysis project Ga0208639, IMG submission 185772) | Marine microbial and viral communities from oxygen minimum zone, Eastern Pacific Ocean - ETNP201310SV76 (SPAdes) (version 2) | ecosystem: Environmental > Aquatic > Marine > Oceanic ...
TGGAGCATTCCAGCGTAGGTTTCAGATTCAGGGATGAGGACTGCATGGTTGACACGAGTCAAATTGAGGTGTTGCATGGTTTCACTGATTTTACGTTCGACGGTGCGATCGCTGCGAACACGAATTACGAGCCAAGTCATTCAATTACACGCCCCTTCACGATGTTCAGTGTATCCTGGTCACGCTGGGTGACACGGTGCGCATTCAACTGCTTGAGAGCATTGAATGTCGCCTTTGCGAAATTAATTGTCGTGCGCGTCTGACCCTTTGAGCGTGACCAAACATCGGTCACACCAGCGAGAGTCAGGACCTGACGACCTGTGTCCCCAATTACCAAACCCTTGCCTGTTGGGGCTGGAAGGAGGGTGATTCGGGTTGAGCCTGCACGACCTGTGACCTTGAATGGGACACTGGTACCTGCGCCTCGGCCAGATTCCCACGATCCATTTCCACGCTGAATCTGAATAATGTTCAACTTAGCATTGATAATTGCCTTGTGAATTGTGGCGGCAACTTCCTTGCCCTTGCAAATTGACAAGCCGACGTAGCCATCCTTGTTCCCAACACATGCCATGACATTGAATCGAACACGACGACCACTGTCGGTCATTCGCTGAATCATGTTGACATTGATGATGTCATCTTCCAATCCAGGAATCAAAGCGTCGACAATCTCAACTTCTCGAATGGGCATTCCTGTTGCAAATGCCTGATCAATTGTGGTGATTTGACCACTCTGAACCATGCGACCTAGTCGGGTTTTTGGAGTCCAGTTTCTCAACTGCTCCATAGGATCTGGACCGACACCCCGACGGCGACGTGGTGCGCCTTCAGTTTCTTCGGGTTGAGCCCATGCGGCTGCAATTCCCGGCGCTTGTGGCGTATTTTCTTCATCACTCATCTCAGTTCGCCTCCTCAATTGCGGCCTTTGTCTTCTCAACAGCACCCGCGATACTCTTGTCGATGTGTTCACCTGCGAGGCGCTCATCGCTAGGGAAAATGTCCTCACTATGTGGCACCCATAGGCCACCATCGACCATACCCTTCAGGGCAGCGAATACGCGATTGCCCGGAGTGGATGCAGCAAGACCGATGTCGAGAACTGCCTCGTCGTGACCTGCCTTCTGAACCTGCTTCGCCAAAGCGAAGCCAGTGCAGTAAGCGGCGGGAACGGACTTTGCTGAGGCCTTGGAGGGCCAAGCGTACTTGCCACGTAGAGATGAACCATCTGCCGCAGAAATGACTTGGTCACCCTCTTCGTCATAGCCAATCAATTGGCAGATAACCTGAGTATTGGTCACTCGAACAACTGCACGAGGTGTGCCACTTCGTAGTAATTTGAGGCGGCGATGATAATCGGTTTGTCCGGTGGATCGGCGCTTGTATCGGCGTCTCTGACGCTTGCCCTGTGCCATCACTTCTCACCTCCGAGTGAAATGCCATCGATTTCCATGTTCGCCTTCATGTGGGCGATTGAACGGTAGGAGCCACCCTTGGCCTTGCGGTAGTAGTAGCGATATTTACTCGCTTCAAGTGTGCCATCCTCGCGCATGCCCTTGAGAGTTCGACGCTGACTTCGAATGGTTCGCATCCATCGGTTCTTCTTGGGCAGACGCGCACGCGAACTACCCTTTCGTGAACCATGACCACGGCGTCGCCCCTTGGCTCGCTGCTCAGCGAGTTTACGAGCACGGACACGGCTGGTGCCTTGAATTGGACGAGCCTTGATGAGTCCCTCTTCAATCAGTTCACGGATGTCGGACTTCTGTACAGCACTGGTAACTTGATCGACGTAACTTGGATCAACCCAAATGCGGTTTACACCACACTTCAGAATCTGTGCAGCCATCTTCTTCTGGTTTGTGACTTGCATCAGATATTCCTCCTTCGGTTTAGGACACGAATGCCCAATTCATCTGCGCGCTCGTGGATGAGAACACGCTTTCGACCACCAACAGTGCCACCCACACGGGCCGCCTGAATTGCGGGGTCAATTCCATCCAGGTCTTCTGGACGGTGAACGATAATTTCTTGGAATCCTGAAGGATGTAGGTCGCGAACCGAGGCCACCTTGCCATATCCTACACGGGCCCTTGGGCTGCGATACTTGCGATTCTTACGCTGACTGGAGTCGTCTCCACGAGGTCTCTTCCAACCGGTGCGAGATAGTCGCTTGTAGCGGAACCATTCCTGTCGGCGGAATTTGGGTTGTACCTTCTTCTGAGCCTTGCGAGTATCTAGAGCTGCTTGTGTAGCCTCATCGAGTTGTGGCTTCTGCTTGGCGACGTGGAAGTAATCCTCCTCCTCCTCATCCCAATCTTCGTCATCAGAATCGTCCCAATCATCTTCTTCGGCTTCCTCTTCGATGATGTCTTCGTGATCCTCTGCCTCTTCAAGACGAGAAATCAAGTCGGCCTTCTTTCCAGACACAGGCAAGCCTGCTTCCTTCAAGAGTTCCTTGAGTTGGGCAACGGTCATGTCACTATATTCGCTCATTTCCACTCCCCCTATGCCTTCTCGACGATGTATACGCCGTCTTGGAACACTCGGCGGTCACGGCCGCGGATGCGGCACGCACGCTCGATGTTCGCACTGGTCTGCCCGACCTTCTCTTTGTCGACACCAGAAACCACGACTTCGGTCTTGTTTTCGACCTTCACCGTGACTTCAGCAGGTGTCCAAGGCAATTCTGCCTTTCTTGGGACACGTTCTCCAAAGAGATTGTTGATTGTGAGTATGGAACCATTGACCTTGAGTGTCATTGGGAAGTGAGAATACACTGCTTTCAATCGATATTCAAAGCCATCTGTAAGTCCCTTGTTCATGTTACGAAGATGTGCGCTCCATGTACCTGCTAGTGCCCTTTCCTTTCGGCGAGGCAGGTCACAGAAGACTTCGACGTTGCCATCAGTCATCAAAACACTGACTCGTGAGTGAATAAATTCACGAGAAATGGATTTTCCATCCTTGGAAAGGGTGACCATGCTATCAGAAATGGCACAACCTACACCCTCGGAAAGTACGATGGTGTGTTTGATATGATCTAGCTTAACCATTCATCTCACCTCAATATACGTAGGCCAGTAAACGGCCACCGATTTTCTTGTCCTTCGCGTCATAGTGATGCATAACACCGTCATTGGTAGTCATGATCAGCAGACCAAAGTCACGTGCTGGCAAATAGCGGGATTCCCACTTGTCGAATTCTGCTCGCTTGACACTGTGTCGAGGCTTAATCACGCCACAGCGATTGATTGCACCGACGAGTTCGACGCGGAAGGCGTCGCCTCGGCCGTTGGATACACGTTCAAATTCACCAACATAACCAGACATTTGCATAATCTTGAGCATGTTGTCGAGTAGTTTACTCGCTGGTGCGAGGGAAACCTCGTAGTGTCCAGCTTGTTCTGCATTGTACATTCGCACAAAGGCGTCACTTAAGGGATCAAATTGCATCTCTTCATCACCTCAACTAAATTTCTTGAAGCCAATCTGGGGGGCTACATCCCGGAAACACTGGCGGCACAAGCGGAGGCCATGTCGACGAATCATACCGCGCTTGCGACCGCAACGGCGGCAACCAACAGTTCGTCCAATATTTTCTCCATGATCTCTTGCCATGCTTCACTCCTCCACTACTGTAAGGCCAAATCGACCTTGGAACCATTCTAGACTCTCCTCACGCGACACGCGGTGTGAGATACCCACGCGTCCCTTTCGGCGACGGCGACGGCTGACACGGTGACCTGGGCGTTCTAGTACGACGTTTACGTCCATACCGAAGATGCCAATTTCAGGATCATACTTCATCTCAGGGAAATCGGTGTAATCTCGAAGGCCAAAGGAAAGATTTCCTGAAGCATCCCAATTGTAAGCGGGCAATGTGTTCTCTCGACACCAGAAAGCATCCTTGAGGAATTTATCGATATGTTCTGTTTCGCGTATTGTGACCTTACAACCGATTGGGAAACCTTCACGTGTACCCAAATCTCGGTTGGTCTTCTTGGATAGAGTACGAACAGGGTCTAGTCCTGAAATTAAGCTGAGTACGCGTTCTGCGAGTAGAAGGCGATTACCGCCTTCACCGACACCGATGTTTACGGTCACCTTGGTAATCCGAGGTGTTTGCATAGGATTACTCATCTCACTCATGCGTTCACCTCATCCAAAGGTAGATTGGCGTCACCAACCACGAACACGTGATCCACAATCGTGCCGAAATCATCGAAGAGAACCTCATTGTCCTTGCTTGAACGCTTGACGGCATACTCGCTCATCGTCGCTGTGCTACCGATGTGACTACCACCGATAAGGTAGCAGTTTGCACCGGATTCAAACTTGTGATGCTTCTTGACTTTCTGTGTATTCACATCTAGAACCAACGAATCCATTGTGTTGTACTTGTTTGCATCATCGATCAAGATGTTTCGTCCATCGTGTAGATTGAGTTGTGTCACACCACCCTTGATTGTGGTCTTTCCATCGACGCGGCACAACTTGAGTGCAGCATCCTTTGCGGAAATTGAAGCATAGCGTAACTTGCCATTATTGTCCAAGACGCAACGATAGTGCTCATCTCCAACTGTCAAGACATCCATGATACCTACACCTCGGCGCATGTCTGTTGTGACGCGACCATCGACCAGGATTCTGCGGGTTGCGAGAGCACGCTTGGCTTCTCGCATTGATTGAGCAACGCCGAGAATATCTCGTAGTACGACACCTAGGGCCATGCATCTCTCGATGGGGTGGCCACAGGGACGAGGGCGGGAAATCCAGACTTCTGTCTTGCGTGTCAATGGCCAACTTCGTGGCATTGCCAAGCGCTTCATATGGCTTGAACTCATTCGTCATCGCCTCCATTTAGTGATTGTAATTTCTTCAAGCGGATTGGATCGCTGTCGTCAACCTTGACGACGACGACATTGGATGCGTGAATTGGGATGGGTTCGTCCTTACCGTCTGCCTTGGAATGAATTACGCCCTCAATCATGACGTGTCCAGTGTCGGTATTGACATTGGCGACAGTTGCTTTGACGCCCGCCTTTCCGCGTGCCTCACCGTGTCGCTTGCCCTTCTCGCCCTTCTGTGAATTGGGGTGTCCAAAGTCACCACGGCGAACCTCAACTTCATCGCCAACGCGAATCGTGACATTTCGAATGTTGGTGTAATTTGGATCTAGGCAGCGTGCACGTAGGCGCTTTCTCTGTGTATGGAGAGACGCGTTTGCTGCAGCCTTTCGCTGCTTGTTTGGAGACTTACTGACCATTCTAATTCACCTCACACAATTTGTTTCGCCGTTGCAGCGATTCGGGGCCAACGTTCCGCAGCTTCGCGGCTCACAGGTCCCTTGATATCTGATCCGCGAACTTCTCCGCGATCGTTAACGAGAACACAGGCATTGTCTTCAAACTGAACCCATGTTCCATCTGACCGACGGAATGGGCGCCTTTGTCGAACAATGACTGCGTGGAATATTTGTCGGCGAGTTTCGGGTGTACCTTTCTTGACGGTTACAACAATCAAGTCGCCTACACCACCTGCTGGATATCGGCGTGCAGTCCCACCTGTATTGAGTACTGAAATCAGTTGGACTACCTTTGCGCCGGTGTTGTCTACACACTGGATACGAGCCGCAGTTGGCAGACCGCGGGTGACCTTGGATGAAATTCCTCTCATACAGCCGCCTCCGTTTCAATAACACAGAATGTCACCGTCTTGGATAGTGGGCGGCATTCCATGATTCGAACATTGTCGCCAACATTGACTTCGCCAATGCATGATGGAAGATGTGCAGCATAGCGACGTGTACGCTTTTCGTATCGCTCGAACTTCTGCATATAGCGGATGTGTTCTCGCTCGACGATGATTGATTTCTGCATACCAACCTTGGCAATGGTTCCTTCAATGATTTGACCACGAAGTCGTAGAGTTCCGTAGAATGGACAATTTTCATCGCCATCCCATTCGCCTGTTGGCTCGCTGATGTCTACTCCGATGTCTCTCATGTTCAGTTCCTCCGGTAGTTGCGGTGAATTCGATCTTCGGGACGTTGACACACCATGGCGCCCTGGATGAGGTCTTCCTCATTGTCAAGTGTGAAATCGATGACGTTCTTTGCGAGAGTCTTTGTCACGCCGCTGACGTCTAGAGAAATAGTACGGCGTGTTTCGCCGACAACGATTCCCGATAGACCAATCAAATCGGAATCGGGAGAGGCCTTCACCTTCAGGTTTCGAGCCAGGAATGGCATGTGGATACTGTCACTCATTTAGCGCACCTCCACTTGATATCCGTTCTTCTTCAGAACTTGAGATGCACGCTTTTTGTGCTCTCCTTGTAATTCAATAGTGCGACCTTTGACAGTGCCACCGCTTGCGCAGGCACTCTTCAGAATCTTGGCAAGTTGGTTAATGTCAATTGCAGTATCATCGATACCTTCTACAATCGTGACCATTTTTCCATACCTCCTTCTTACTGTACTGATGATTGCTTTCTGTTGTTCCTTTGCGATTTCTTGACAAATACATAGTTCATCGGGGAGTCCACACAAATTACAAATTGCGGCCATTCAGTGATCACTCCTTACTCTCATTCATTTTCGTCAATAGGCGTGCAATCGAACGACGAGTCGATTTGTATGCACCCATGTTGGAAGCGGATCCACCAAGCGCTTGCTGGGCACGCAATTGGAGCAGTTCTTCACGAAGTTCAATCAAACGTGATTGTCGGGCCTCATCCGACATATTGTCGATTTCGCGGGACTTGAGGTGTGTCATTCAGACGCCTCCTCTTCTTTGGAATCGCCCTTGATTTTATCAGTGACCGCATCAGCGACATCTTTGACGCTTTCAATTGCCTCACTGGCTACTTCAACGACGCCTTCGACGATTTCTCCAGCAACATCGGTCGCGCCTTCAACAACGGCTTCTGTAATTTCAACCACGCCTTCAACGACTTCTTTCGCGGCGCCAACAACATCTCCGTCGGCAATCTCACTTGCAACCTCTGATGCTGCTTCTGCAACTTCACCGGCAACATCTTTCACAGCATCAATTGCTGCACCACCGGTTTCAACAACCGCTTCGACGACCTCGCCAGCGGTATCCTTGACCGCTTCAACTGTGGTGTCCACGACACCTTCAGTCTCTGGTTCTTCGATGACTTCTTCTAGAATCTCATCGGTTGGAGCTTCTTCTGCAATAGGCTTCGGGATATCAACGGTACCTTCTGTGATGAGGCCTTCCTCCACCAAAGGAGAAAGCCCCACTTCGTGGCGGTCCTTGATTCGAATCTCGTGAGGTAGTTTGCTATCGGCGTGCATGATTGCAACAGTACAACCAATGGTCCCGAGTTTCTTCACACAAACGGCCTTTCCAATGTCCATGAATTGAAGAGCAGTGTCACCACAATACTTGATGTTGCCTTTTTGGAACTTCTGAGTTCGATTTCGGCTTCCAGTTAGTTTACCACTAAGTACAACCAAACATCCTTTGGCACCCTTGTCCATGATGTTGAGCAAGGTAGAGTGGCCTGCACGACGGAAATACCAACCACGCTCAAGTGCGCTGGCAAGTTTGCTTGCCATCACCTGGGCATTGAGTTCTGGTGTGTCGATTTCAGCAACTTCAAGACGAGGATTGTCAAGATTGAAATTATCTTGCAGATGGCGCTGCAGTTCATTGATGATCTTACCTTTTCGACCAATGACCATACCCACACGTTCTGCGGAAAGAGTCACCTTGGTACCATCAGGAGTTCGTTGGAAGTCTAGACCACCAAACCCTGCACGCTCGGTCTTTGAGAGAAGATATTCACGGACCAATTGGCGCTCGACGTTGCGGTCAATGAAATTGCGGATGGTACTTTTTTGTGACATCAGTAATCATCCTCCTCTTCATCGTCCTCTTCAGCATTCAAGTCCTCGATGAAAATCTCAAGGTTGACCTGATAGTGATTACTGGGTGTTGCGCGTCCTCGCGCGCGTGGGCGCATGCCCTTCTTGACCTGGCCACGGTGGGCAGCCAAGTGTGTAATGACCATGTCTTCTGCATCAATATCTTCGTGATGTTGACGAGCGTTGTCCATGGCACTCTCGATGAGTTTGATGAAAGCAATTGAAGCGTTGCGAGGATATCGACCAGGCCCCATTTTCCCCTTGCGGTGTCCTGCCATCGTGTTCCCACCCTTTCCAGCTCGACTGCGGCGAGTGTAAGGAATGGCAACCTCTTGTTTGACGACCTTTTCGAGGTATTCTACAGCGTCTCCAGCATACATGCCCTTGACTGCGCGAGCAATCTGATAGCAGTGCTTGTGATGAATATCACGATCGACCGCACGAGCCACTGCGAGGCGGCCACCCTGTAGCAATTGTGTGTATCCCGGTTGGGGTTTGGAACGATCTCGACTCATCCTTTTCACCTCACTTCAGGGCCACGTGCTTACTGGACCGAGTTGCTCCGACACCCGGACCAGTGTGGGTTACACTGCGACGGGTTGGAGCGTATTCACCGAGAGCATGCCCGAGCATTTCGGGCAAGATATCGACCATCTTGAATGACCGTCCATCATGGACACCAATCGTTCGGCCAACCATCTCGGGAAGAATGTATAGGGAACGGCAATGAGTTTTCAACTTCTTGCCAGGGTTATCGCGAAGACGATCAATGAAATGTTCTTCTTCCTTGGTTGAACCACCGTTGGAAATGCCAGCAGCAAATCCACGGTTCATACTGCGTCGAATGCGAGAAGGCATGACGCCAGCAACAGACAATGCATCTGGGTCCTCTTGTGGAGAAAAGGTGGGGAGGGTCTTGAGCTCGTCAACCGTGTGGCCTCGATAGGTAAATTCCTTCTTGCGGCGTTCCGATACACCCGAGCGACGCTTGCGTGCTGCACGGCGAGCAGCCTTGGGTGTGCGCATGACCTTCTTCTTACGACGTGCCATTCAGAATCACTCCTTTCTCTTGCCACGGCCGCGTCCAGTGCGACTTGGGGCGATGTGTCCGACCTTCTGGCCAGGTGGTGCTGTTCGGGAAACGCTGTTGGGACCGTGAACGGCCTGGTGGTTTCCACCGCCATGAGGGTGATCGACCGGGTTCATGGCGACACCACTGACGCTTGGGTAGAGTTTTCCTCGTGCTTTTGCACGATAGTATGCTGCTCCGGCCTTCATCAAAGGTTTCTCAGTGCGGCCGTGACCTGCGAGAACACCGATGGTTGCACGGCACTTTGCAGGTAAATCCTTGAGATTACCACTTGGCAATCGAACGCGAACCTTGTCACCCATTCGAGTTTCAAGCATTGCATTGTTGCCACCAGAGCGGGCGAACTTACCTCCGTCACCGGGTCGACATTCAACATTGGCAATTGCAGTCCCTTCAGGGATTTGAGCCAAGGTGGTCACGTTACCGGGGCGAAGACTGACGTTTTCACCAAAGGCAATCATTTGACCTACGAACATCCCTTCAGTAGCAGCGACGTGACCAGTGGTCCCATCATCGAACTTCAGTTTGGCCAAAGGCCCGGTGTGAACTGGACTGTGAATCATCTCCACTACTTCGCCCATCTCGTCATCTTTACGAGGAAGGCGATTGGCACCAGGGAATCGGTGGCTTCGAACGCGATTCTTCGGTGAAGAACCTCGGCGTTGTGCACGAATACGCTTGCCCATACATCACACCTCCAAATCAGAATGCTCCCAGCTTGAGTGCTGTCTCTTCTGCATCATAGCCCTCTGCGAGTTTGACGCTTGCGTGCTTGCCTTCCTTACAGATACGCGTGTTAACCTTGGCCACACGGACTTCGAGAAGTTCCTCAATTGCCGCCTTGATATCGGCCTTTGTGGCCTCACGGCGAACAATGAACTCTAGACGGTTGTTGTTCTGGAAATATCCAATCTCTTCAGCAGCAACACGACGCTGTTCAAGAGATTTCTCAGTAATCCAAGGCATGAGAATAATCTTGTACGGATCCATTTCAATCACTCCAGAGCCTTAATGGCTGATTTTGTCCAAACGGTGAGGCGACCTGCGTCACCGCCAGGCGCCAAATCCTCGGCGCAGAGGTCCTTTGCAACTGCAACATCCACACCTGGGACGTTGCGCGCTGCCTTGGCGAGGGCGTCGCGCTGAGCGACGACCAAGAGAATACTTCGTGGAGTTCGACGACGACGACCTCGCATCTTGCCTTTACCGGCACGGATGTTTCGTCCATCGTTAGAGCGAGTCAGATCATCACCGAGACCAATGCTCTCCATCATTGCGATGAATTTCTTGGTTGCCTTCTCTAGTGGAAGGCTTTCAATATCGTAATCTTCGCCATCCTCAGAATAACCTCCAAGAACGATTGGGAATCGGACATTGTCACTGAATTGATGGCCTCGAGCGGCCACCATCTCTGAATCTGCTGTTGCAGCGATTGCTGAATCACGAGCAGCATTGGCTTCCTTGGTGTTCAATTTCTGGCCCCATTCCTTCTGGACCATGGGCCCGTGCGCGCGCCGGCCCCCGCGTGTGTGAGGGTTCTGTGCACCTGTGCGCTGACCGGTCTTTCGCATAATTCGACTGACACCACGTCCCTTGCCCCACCATTCAACGGAATGCTTCATTCCAGGTTGTGGGGCGCGCTTACCACCGTGTTCGCGGTGTCCGTAGGGCTGGCGGCGATTCGCACGAGACGAATGGACGGCTCGACGGATTAGATCAGGACGGAAATCACTCTCAAACGCACCTGGAAGGGTGACGTTCTTGCCGTCAGCAGCCTCGATACTGTAATCGATGATGATACCGGCTTCGAGTTCCTCGACTTCGATGGTGTTCGTGAGTTCGTAGGTCTTGACCTTCATTCATCACACCCCCTGCTTGGACGCCGTACTGACGTAGGTAATATCGACAGGATGCTGCTCACTTCGTGGTCGAGCTGCATCACGGAAGCGAATCAATCGCTTTGCTGGACCGGGCAAACTGCCCTGGATGATCATGTAGTGATTGCTGATTTCGCCGTAGTGAAGGAATCCACCAGCGGGGGTGATTTGGGTATCTTCTTCTCCAGCGATTCGTAGAATGCGTTTGTTGTACTCTGTTCGCTGATGATATCCAGTCTGACCAGCCTGTCGAATGGTCTTACGAACATATCCTGTTCCGAAATCACCCATGTTTCCGATTTGGCGTCGGCGCTTGGAGTTCTTATGTGAAAGTAGTTTGACACCAAATCGACGAACAACACCTTGGTTACCATATCCTTTGGTGACACCGATTACATCAATGTCTGAACCTGATTCAAACACATCCTCAATGGTCAATTCTTCTCCGAGTTTCTCGGCTGCCCATTCTAATTGTGCTGCATTGTCGCCGCCAGTCATTCCCATTTCCATAATTTCAGGTGTCTTGCTTCCCACTGAGGAAATTTTGTCGGGGTTTGTAGCGACAATGATTCGAATTTCAGACAAATTGGATTCTCTGAGTTTATCGAGGTGTGCCTCAATATCGTGCTCCTTGCGTTCAGGCATACGACGAGGTAGGCTCGGCATCACATCGCCGAGTTTTTCGGCACTTGCCCATGCTTCACCAGCGGACTGTTTGCCATACGGGGTCATTTTGTAACCACGGACAGCGAGAACACGCATCGGAGGTACTTCGACAACGGTGACGGCCTTGCGAACTTCAGCACCAGCACTTGGGCTGCCTGGATTGAGATCACGCATCAAAACGTGGGTCATTCCAGCCTTCCAGCCAGCAAAGCCCTGCACACGAACCTCATCAGAATCACTGGTGGGCCAACTCTTGACACGACCATAGGGCCTGTTGGCCCTCTTTCGCGGGCCAAAGCCCATGCTACCCTTCTTTGGGCGGTGCGTGTCTCCCATTTGGGTTCCTCCAGTTTTTTTGACGGTGTAAAGGCCGCCGAAGCGGCAGTACGCCGGCCCTTCACTTCAGGAGCGACCGTGACACCAAACCGAGATTCACAAGTGGAATCGACGGCTATGTGGGATACTGCTGCATTGCCCGGTGGTGTCTGGACGCCCAGTGTTGAGCGGCCCTCCGACCTACATCCCGTATATGAACGGCTCGGTTTGCGAGGACCCCCTACGGGGCCCCTCCTAGGGCCACGTGATGCGGTTTGTCAAGGCGATTTGCCTAAGAACCTCGGCGTAAACGCAGGTTGGCTATGTCCGCTACGATTCGTCACGACTTACTCGTCCAAGGGGCGATTGAGGCTCGAGCATATCAGCTCTCGGCATTGGATCATTGCCTCAGTGCATCGACTTTGCTGGTTTTGCCTACTGGTATGGGAAAGACACCCATTGAAGTCATGGTCCTCGCAGAACGTCTTCGAAATCCAGGTGGGCGTGGAATCATGCTCGCACCGACCAATGCATTGGTCAATCAGCATCTCGCCGATTTGAAAGATTTGCTCAATCTTCCCGAGGGAGAGGAAATCGTAGCACTGACCGGTTCGGTATCACCGAAAAAGAGGAAAGGGATTTGGGAATCTGCCAAAATTGTTGTCGCAACTCCACAGGTCGTGCGTAATGATGTGCAAAATGGGATCACACGACTCGATGATGTTGCTTTGCTCATCGTCGATGAGGCACACAGGGCAACGGGAAATCATGCCATGGCACAGGTTGGTGATTTGTTTGCAGAACAACAACCGGGCGGGCTGGTGATTGCTGCAACCGCAAGTCCCGGTCATATCGAAGCAGAAATCAATGAAGTTTGTGACCGATTGAGAATTGTCAACATCCATGCACGACCTCTAGGGGATGCTTTACTCGCTCCATATGCAACTGGACTTGAAATCAACGATGTAGTGGTTGAAGTTCCTGATGAATTGCGCCTATTGGCTAAACCTCTAGAAATCTGGCTTCAGAGGATTGTTGAACGATTACGAAGACTTGGTTTTTACACCCGCCAAGGACACATTACTGCAGGCGGTTTACAGGAGGCTCAACAACGAATCTCAATCTCGATTGGAAACGGTGAGTCTTTTGGCTATAGAGCAGCCAAGGATAACGGTATTGCCATGCGATTGAACAATCTTATTTCTTCACTACTTTGCCAAGGTGTTGCCGCAACTAGAGAGTCACTTTCCAGAATTGGGAAAGGTGGCAAGGACGAGAAAAAATCCGCCAAGGAATTTGCTGCTGATTCGAGAATAAGCCAACTCAGAGATACCCTTGCGACAATGGATGAATGCCACAATAAAGTAACAATGGTGCGGCGAATGGTACGCCGACAACTCAAGGAAAGCCCAGAAAGCCGCATCATCGTATTTGCCAACTTCAGAGATACTGTCGAAGAAATTACTCGCATCATCGGTGATGTAGATGGAGCAATACCTCAACGGTTCGTCGGTCAAGCCAGCCGTGAGGGATCTTCTGGAATGAGTCAAAAGGTCCAACTCGAGAGTCTGGATGCCTTTCGCTCTGGAGAAGCGAACGTTTTGGTGGCGACGAGTGTAGGGGAAGAAGGATTGGATGTCCCAAATGCTGATTTGGTCATCTTTTACGAACCCGTGGGTAGTGAAATTCGAACAATTCAACGACGTGGCCGTACGGGTCGCCAGCGTGCGGGTACTGTTCACGTCCTGATTGCAAAAGGAACCAGAGATGAGGGGGCACGTGCTTCTGCGAAATATCGTGAAGAGCGAATGTTTCGCTCAATCCAACAGGTCCGCCGCAAGAGGGGAGGGGCGCCTATTGGTTCAGAGGGGGCCAATCTCGGCCCTTTCACATTGGAAGATGGAGAATCTACAGCGAATTTTCTGAACACTGAATCTGAACGTTTGGCTCCCGAACTCGATGATACGGTAGAGCCTGAACTTGTCATTACTCAGCCCGAAGTAAAGCCTGAACCTAAACCGAAAGATATTGCTAGACGAATGAGGCCTACGGGTCAGATTGGACTCGATGCTTATCCTGCTGAATCGGAATCTGCTCGTTTGATTATGGAAGCGCCCCTCATTGAAGCCGAGGAATTGGTTCAAACCATCACCGGTAATCTACCTGTTCCAGAAGGTGATGGTGTGATTGTTTCAATAGATCATCGAGAAGGAAAAAGCGCGCTCGCCGCTCGATTGCGACAAGAGGGTTTGACTATTGAAATTGTCAATTTACCTGTCGGTGATGTGAAAATAAGTGACCGGATCCTCATCGAGCGCAAGGGCACTCGAGATTTTGTCGATAGTTTACTCGATGGGAGATTATTGGACCAAGCGACGAGATTGGTCGGTGCTGCACCTAGGGCCTTACTGGTTCTTGAAGGGAATGATTTGTTTCAGCATCGAGCGGTCAGTGGCCAAGCCATCATGGGTGCATTGGCGACATTGACACTTGACTATGGCCTGCCGGTTGTGACCTCATCCGATACAGCTGAAACTGCAAGATTCATTGCGGTTTCTGCACGTCGGGAAACGAAGATGTTGGAACACCTTTCAGCAACAGCTCAAGAACGGTTGCGAGCCAGTGATCATCCTGACTTAGTCGCTGATGCAAAGGAAAACGATGCAATTGTTGCCGCCAATAAGGCTGCAGATGGTGTTTTTGAACCAACCATGCCAATACTTGATGCCACTAAGGGTCCATTATCAGAAGCCAGACAGAGAGAGGTGCATGGCATTACTCGTGCGATGCTTGAACAAGTCCCTGGAATCGGACCCGCACTGGCCTCAAGAATCCTAGAGCGGTGGCCAACTATGGCTGCTTTGGCTAATGCGACGAACGATGAAATCGTTCAGGTGCCGGGTTTGTCAGTCAATTTGGCAAAAGAAATTGTGCGCATCTTGCACGGAAGTGACGATTAGTCTCCAATGACGAGGACACGTGTTCGCAATTGAGCCAAACGATCAATGTGATGGCCAAAGGCAAATGCCAAGAGTTCAGTCAGATGAATGGTCGGTACTTTGGTCGCCTGACCTGTTGTCTTGCCAGCCTTCCCCTGGTATACATCTAACAACATGTGAGACAAATTGCAAGCACTGACTACCAGTTGTGCACCTTCCGATTTGGCATCGGCCAGCACTGCAGCAGTTTGCTTCATCACAGTTTTTTCTTCAGAGAAAATTCCAGGTACGCCGACACTCTGTGTTCGACTGGACCAGTCAATCGGTTGTCCACCCACGGCTGAAATTACCTGTTCGAGGTAATCTGGGTCGTAGACATCATCCCCTCCGCATGCTCCTTCTTGTTGCATATTGGGGCCATAGTAACCGGCGATGTTGAATTCAAACGTGTTCTTGACAGCACTCTTGACTGCGTCAATTCCAATTTCATCGACAATCACATGGAGCAGATGATGGACGTTGACTTCACCCGTCAATGTCAGACCACAATTTCGCTGCAGAATGTCGTTGGTTTTAGCCATCAATCTGCCATCGTTTCGCAAGGTGGTCAAATCCTCATGCAGAGTCGCAGCAGTCGTAGCACATGGTGTGATGATGTCTAGGCCCATTGCTTCAGCCTGAGCCAATGTTCGAGCGTTTAGTGCCACTTGTAGATCGGCATTTGCCTGCCGAATGATTCCAGCACCACAACTTGTTGCTCCTTCAAGTGGAACCAATTCAATTCCAAGTGATTGTGCAGCGAGAGGCATGGTGTCAGCGACCTCGATCGCATTGCTGTGGGCTACATTGCCCGGATGATATGCGTAACGTGTCACCATCAGAATCGACCATCCATTTCATTGAAGATTGAAATCACTTCGTGGTGATTTTCCACAGAGGAATTGAACTGCTTTGGCATCTTTCCAATTCCAGCGGGTGGCGCCACCATTCCAAGCAACTCGTTGAACATGGGCCGGCCGGTTCTTGTAAATCCGAAAATCATCCGGGACGATACGCCTGATAGTGCGTTGTTTGCCAGCCCCATTGGGCCCAATACAGTTCTATAGAGTGTGGTCTCATTGACCAGTCCGCTGCTCTTAATCGACCAAGTATACCACCAAACATGTTTGCCATGTCGACCATTATACCCATCGTGAGAAAGGACTGCAGTCTTGGCCTGAAGTACAGATTTAGCGGCGATTTTACCCATGTTTCCTTGTCTGTGAATACTGGCCATATCGGTCTCTGATTTGACGCCATTTGTTGCGGCTAAACTCTCGATAATTGCGGTTCGGGATTTATCCGAAATGCGTGGGTCGCAAGAACGGTTCCAAAGATGGCAAACCATGGCTGGACCCATGTAAGATCGGTTGTAAGGAACTGCATCACTAGCAGCGTGCAATAATTGGGGACTTGCAATGTCGTTCGATGCATGTAATTCGGTCGCAACCACTGCATCCATCGTGCCGATTGCAACATTGCCTGCGTAACTGGCATCTCGTTGACCTCCAACAAACCATGGTTTGGATGCGGTTCGGAGGTTTTCATATGAGCTGTAATCGACGACCAAGTCTCGGATGACATCGTATGCCGCCATCGGTTCGATTCGAATTTGAGCGCCTTCACCCTTATCGCGGGCAATGTCGCATAGTCGCGTCAATCCAGGCAACACGAGACGCCCGTTAACACAGACACCTGTTGTGGGGTCATCAGCAGGACCATCTCGGAATGTCAAAGTTCCATCCTGAGTTGCCTTTAGAGTTCGAAGCAAATCAAGAACAGTGTGGTGACCAGGGGTTGCACAAGCCCAAGCATCCACTCCAGTTTCGCCTGTATCGGCGTTGTAACGGAAGATGCTAGCCACCAATTGGATTTCAGGCATGGCAACTGTTGCCACATCCCCACTGCTTGCACTTGCTGTATCGCCGGCTGCATGAGCCGCCATGTCGGCGACTAAATCTTCGTGGAATGTCCCACTATCGTCCACACATGCGATTCGCGAAAGCGCTTCTGCAATCCAAGCAGCTGCTGGTGAATCGTAATCGACGTCGCAATCTACTCGGTCATGGATTCGTGAACCACCCATGGCCTCAAGCACCTCATCCCATTCTTTGCCAGATTGACAATAGAATTCGTAGGATGTGTCACCAAGTGCGCACACTGAGAAATGTGTGTTAGATAGAATCTTACCCGTTCCTTTGGCTGTATTGAACAATTCTTCGGCGTTATCAGGTTGCTCACCTTCACCCCATGTCGAACATGCGATGAGGACGCGCTTCATTCCAGACATACTGGCCAAATCAAATCCATCCATATCGTGAACATGGCCAACCAGACCGTAAGCAGCGGCTTTCTTTGCAATCAGGGAGCATAGGCCTTCTGCATTGCCAGATTGGCTCCCGAATAAAATGTGTAAATCACGATCTCCTGCCATGATTCCATCCAATGCCCCATCTCCTACTGATTCAGCAGATACAGGTTCAGCAGCCGGGGCGTCCTCTGTAACTTCGGATGGGGTTTCTTCAGCAGGGGTTTCATCGCCCCCTGCAAATTCGTACATGATAACATCGACAGGACAACCCTCTGCAGCTTCGATAATGTCGTCACCCCATTCACCAGGGTTCACACCATCGACAATAATGCATGTGTCATCTTCGACATGGAATACCTCTGGACAGATGTTTTCGCAGGCATCACAAGTGATGCAACCCTCATCAATCCAGACCTTTACAACCGCGCTCATGGAAGGTACACCACACCAGCCCTACGGGCTGAACAGAGTGTCCACCGGAATTCGATTCTTCAACCTATGGGGGTGAAAGGGAGCCTGCGAGCCGCTCGTAACTAGAAGCCGCCCATGCCGCCCATGTCCATACCACCCATGTCGGGCATGCCACCGCCACCAGCGCGACTGGAGATGACATCGTCAATTCTGAGAATCATCACAGCGGTCTCAGTTGCGGACTGAATCGCTTGTTCGACCACACGGACTGGTTCGAGAACATTGGCTTCTCTCATGTCCATTACCCCACCCTCAAAGACATTGACTCCGAAGGTAGAATTTCCCTCTGCATGTGCCTTACGAACTGCGATAATCGTGTTGACTGGATCGAGACCAGCATTTTCAGCGAGCGTTCTTGGAATAACTTCCAGTGCACCTGCAAAGGCCTCAATGGCCATCTGTTCACGTCCACCGATGCCTTCTGCATACGCTCTCAAATCTCTTGAGAGAGATGCGATGACTGAACCACCGCCAGTGAGAACAGAACCGTCTTCACGGGCGACACTGACAACACCAATTGCGTCATCGAATGCACGTCGGATCTCATCGACCACATGTTCTGTACCACCGCGTAGCAATACGCTGACACTCTTGGCTTCTGGACAACCTGTGACGAAAACCATGTCGGATTCACCGATTTTTCTCTCTTCAACTTTGGCTGCTTCACCCAAATCATCACCACTTAGATCGTCGATGTTGGTGACGATTCGACCACTTGTTGCTTTGGCAAGTGCTTCCATGTCGGATTTCTTTGCACGTCGAACGGCAAACAGTCCTGCCTTGGACATGTAGTGCTGTGCCAAATCATCGATTCCCTTCTGGCAAACGACTACATTGGCTCCAGCAGCTTGAATCTTCTCAACCAAACTGCGCAGATAATTTTCCTCTTCGTCAAGGAATTGCGCTAGCATACTTGGATCTGTAATCTGAATTTTTGCGTCAACTTCTGTTTTCTTGACTTCGATAGCCGAATTGATGAGGGCGATTTTAGCTGAAGTGACGCTGCGAGGCATTCCACTGTGAACGCGCTCTTTGTCTAGGATGATTCCATCGACCAGGGTGCTGTCCTTGATTGAACCGCCTTGCTTCTTCTCGACCTTGATGTCGTCAAGATCGACGTGTACTTCACCATCTTCTTCGCGGGCGACGGCCTGAACCGCGTCCACACAAATGTCTGCGAGGAATGCCTTGACTGCACCGGCTGATTTCCCAGTAAGGGCTGTCTTGGCAACTTCGTGAAGGGTGGACTTGTCCACATCGATTGCATGACCATCTAGAAGTTCAACCGCCTTGTCAGACGCCAACCTAAATCCTTCACAAATGACGGTTGGATGAACATTCTGCTCAATCAAGTCTTCACTGCGCTTGAGAAGTTCACCAGCAATGACAACCGCACTGGTCGTTCCATCGTAGCAATGTTGTTCTTGGGTTTTGGCAACCTCGATGATCATCTTGGCGGCTGGATGTTCAATATCCATCTCCTTGAGAATGGTTGCACCGTCATTGGTGATGACGACATCACCCATACTATCGACGAGCATCTTGTCCATACCTTTGGGCCCCAAGGTGGTTCTCACAGCGTCAGCAACCGCTTTTGCAGCAGCGATGTTGTTGCTTTGAGCGCTTTTACCACGAGTTCGGTTGGTGCCTTCTTTGAGAATAAATATTGGTTGTTGTCCGCCATACATGTCGTGTCCCACCTATTCAACGCCCCTACGGGGCGACTTGCCGACTCGGGAGTCATTCATAAAGGCGCCGTGAAGAATTACGCACCATTTTGACGGCGAAGATACTCTTCCCCGTAGTGTTCCCACTGTTCCATCGTCCAACCTTCAGGTAGCCCACTGACTGGCAATGGTGGCCCTCTGGAAGCGGTTGGTTCAGGGATTGCTGGTGCAGGTTCAGGTGCGGCTGTAGGTGGCGGAGGTGTTGCCATGACGGGTTGAGCGAACAATTCCTCTGTACCCCCATACATCGAATTCGCAGTTGTGTCAGCACTGGGGAGGGTCGGTGCATCAGGTAGTGTTGGGGCATCGGGTAAACCAAGGCTGGATTCATATCCTCCTAGGGACGAAATCTCGTCCTCGTGTTCGGTCGACATGAGAATCTTCACCAACACGATACCTAAAGAAAGAATCAGGATGATTCCCAAAGCCCAAGTGACGATGTTCTTTGCAATGGATCCAAAGTTGCTGCTATCCTCGGATGATTCTGTTGAGACGTATTTATCTGCTGAGAAATCAATGGCAAGCTCTGTGTTGTCATCTGTGGCTTCAACCTTCAGCGTCGCAGTGAATACCATCGTATCTTGAGCCAAATTCAGTAGGTTTTCATCCGTTACATAAACTTCGACATTGATGACGCGAAGCGCATCGGGTTCAAGTTCGAATTGTTGATCCGAAGTGACCACTCGGACCCATCGCAAATTGAAATCTGCTTCGGAATCAGTGCTTACACTCAACCGAATCTCTTGATTGGATGTGGGGTGTTGATTGTGGACTGTGACGGCTAACAAATGGGGACCCGGTTCTGTAATGTGGACGAGTGGGCCGGCTTCAAGGCGAATCCAGCCAAGGGAACCGACCTGAAAGTTTGCAACACCGGTTGCAGTGACACTTTGTCCATCTTCCAGTCCTTTGACACTGGTTGCGGATACGGTCAATTCCTTCATACCCTGGATGCCGTTGGCGAATGAGTAACTCACTGTGACGTTGGTCGATGTTTGTGGATCGATGAAAATGGTGCGCCCATCAGATTGATCTGTCAATCCAGCCGAAATTTCTGCAATGATGCCGTCATCCATAGACAATGCGACATTGAATGCATCAATTTCGTTACCATGATTGAAAATTTCAAAATTCATGGTCCTCGATTCAATGCCGGCAGAAAATGACTGACCTGTCAAGTCCTTGTCCTCAACTTCAACAATGTATGTGGATGGGACTTCAAGGGTGTATTGGCCATTCGAACTGTATGTTGAGTCCGTCTGTGATGTCGCTGTAACTGTAATCGGATAGAAATTCGGCATCAAACCCTGTGGCATGTTCATGATGACCGTGACGTCAATCTCTTGCCCGAACGGTTCAATCGGTTCGGTGACCTGTGTAGCTAGAGAAGCACCGATATGCCAATCAGCATTCAGGGACAAATCAAAGATTTCAGGCGCATTCCCATCATTTCGAATGGTGACTGACATGGTTCTCATGTTGCCATCAGCCAATGCGGTCATCGATGATTCATATGCGGTGACTTTGACATCCTGAACAGCAGGAACTTCGATGTAAATTCGCTCGACCGATTGGGCGTTTGCAGGAGCAACACCCTGAACGTATAGGGAGATTTCAACCATACCTGGTGGATTCGCCTCAGGTGTGTGGAAACGAGCGGTGATGAACTTCTCCTCTCCCTTGCTGAGGCTCATCTGCATCAACTGGGTCTCGTTCCCATCGCCATCCCAATCTTCAAACCACTCAAGATTTGAAGCGCCCCAAAGCGTGCTGTCGAAGTATGCCCCAAGTGTCCAATCTGCCAATTGATTGCCAGTATTCTTGACTTTCATGAGTAAATCACCGGTTTCACCGGGTGAAAGTGTCAAGGCAGGATAGGCAGGAGTGACCTGATCCAATCGAACAGAGAACGATGATGAAATTGAGACAGGCAGAGTCATTTCGCCCATGATTTGACTGTTGAGGGCGTCATCAAGAACAATCGTCCAATTGAGGGTCTCAACATTGGCACCCTCCGGGATGGTGAGGTTCACCCAGAATGTTGTACTGGTTTCACCGTCAAGTGGATTGAGAGTGACGTAATTGTCGTGGTCAAGCATGTTGTCACTGTCAATTCGCAGAGGATAGATGTTCATCCAAGATTGATTTGACACCTCGGTGAAGATGTTGAGATTGACCTGTCTGTACCCATTGTTGGTTAGGGTGCAGTAGAGCGATGGTGGGCTGGGGTCGGCGGGAATCACAACGTATGCGTTTGGCAAAGGATCATCACAATCCAAGGTGATGGTGTATTCATCGACCACTTCAACTCCGAACAGAATGAAATCATCGATTCTCATTCCACTATTGGCTCCCATTGTGTCTGCAATCTTTGAGTAGGACATCGTGAATGCTTGGTCGTTGTGAACATTTGTCATGTTCCAGATGACCTGTGTCCAATCATCTTCTGAAGGTGATACACCTGCTTGAGTCATGTTGAGCTCTTCGATGGTGGTCATGCCACGGAGAGCCTCCATGGCCATTTCATCGCCGGAACCCATGGTACCCCATGCCTGTGTAGCCCAATGGATTGAACGATAATCAGAATCGAGGATATTGAGCCAACAGAACGGCACACCATAGACGGCTTCAACATCCGAATCAATACTGCCGTAGCCTAGCCCGTGACCGGGGTCATTGCAACTCCCATCGGTAGGTACCCATCCCCATTTCAGCATGTCAATGGTATTCGATGCATAATTTCCACCACTCGGGTCTGAAATGCGCCAGTGCTTCGCTCCGACCGCAGCAGACGAATTATCGGTTTGCCAATCTGTACCGCCACCGTAGATGCCACTTTGCCCAATCGTTCGATCAGTGTATGAAATGGGAAGCCAAATGGGTGTGTTGGCCGCATAAGTGCCTTCCATTGGGTCGTGCCACAATGCGATTGGAACTTCCTCTTCGTAGTGGTTGTTGGATTCATCGTCACCAAGACCCGCAACCGTCGTTGCAATCATTCCACGGAAGATGATGCCCCCATGTAGAGTTCCATCATCGTCGACGATGCTGTGGGCAGCATTTGGTGTCCATTCAATGATTTGGACATCTTGCTGACCACCGGCCAATGACAAATTGAATGACCACGTTTGAACGACATATCCGATTGGGTGAACCGCTTCAAGCGTTCCAATTGCATCCACTGAGGAGAATCCGGTCCCTGCATTCTTGAAAGTGATATTTGCAGCGTATCGAGTACCTCGAAGAAGGTAATTCAATGATTCGCCGTCAGGCTGAATCCATGTTTCTGCTGCCACGGTTGAATTGCCTACTGCAATATCGACAATCGTAAGGTCGATCAAATCACGACCTTCGGTCTCTTGGTCGATTACGAGTGGAGATAGTTCAGCCTGTGGAGCCAACATCGGAGAGAGGGAGGCGAGGCACAGGACGAGGAACATAAGGGTAGTTTGGCCATTCTTCATCGCAATCAACAACTTCGCCAATCGCGATTCTGTCTTAAGGTTGGTTGAACCCTGTCTACGACAGGGTCAGCCGATTCGGCGATATTCTAAGGCGCCAGCAATCGCATCCACCACACCCATTCCGGCCGACACCCTCTTGATACAAACCGGTGCCAACGGTATGTTGTCACCGGGAAAAAGTACGCTAATCGAGAGAATGTGGCTGACCATGGTTGTCGGCGTGCAGGTGTTTGTCGCACCTATTCTCGCGTTCACTGCGACCTACCTCGTGGATGTTGATTGGAGCACCTACACGTTCTCATTGCAAATTAACCTGCTACCATGGATTATCGGTGCTGCAATCATGTATGGGCTCATCTCACTCTTTCTTGGTTTGGCTGTGGGGGGTTACATGCCGAATCGAGTGGCTGATGCGGGTGGATGGAGAGCAGTTTTTGGATTGACGGGCCGCCTCCGAGATGCCGATTTGGTGGACAGAGCACGCTTTAATCTGATTCAGTCACCGTATGGCAAAGTTACGCGAATTGTTCACCAAGAAGTCAGGGTCAATGGTCGCCCACTGCTCGAGGTGCACGGTGGTTTGCAATTGCTTGCTGCACCAGTACAAATTGTTCTGATTATGTTACCACTTCTGGTCCTGAGATTCGTGCCAGGAGAATGGCTTCAGGAGCGCAGATTACTCGAATTGGCTTTGTTGGTGTATCTTGCAGGTCTTGTCATTGGGCTCAGGGTGTTTCCGAAGTTTGCATCCAGAGTTGTTGGCGTTGCTGCCATCGCCCGTCGAATATTGGTTGACCGAACAAAATTGGGATGGCTATTTCCTGTATTGTTACTGTGGCTGATTGAACGATCCATCGTCGCTTTGGCCTTCCAAGGGTTGGGCTTAGATTACGGCCGATGGGATGATCTCCAAGTTGAGCGTGGATTTCTAGATGCAATCTTGCCAGGTCATATCGATATTCCCGAATCCAGTTTCCTCGACCTATTGGTTGCCCTCTCCCTATTGCCGATGGCGATTTTTACCACGATGGCTGTAATCGGAGGTGGCGAGCAAGATCCCCCTCGATGGTTTATTGGAATCGAAGACGAATGGGAAACACTGGAGAGTGGAGAAGATGCTGTTGGATTGCCTGCGCCGGGCCAAACCACCGAAGGCACTGGAACGGATGTCCACGAAGTGGATGAGGACGTAATAGAAGAGGACGAAGAGGATGATTCATTCCTCTTCAGCGACCTTGCCGAGCAGCTCGACGCCTTGCCCGACGATTGATTCATCATTGGGTGGGAAAACTGAATGACCATCCATCAATAGAATTCGGAGAGCACCAATCAAGCGACCATCGGAACGGATTCGACCTAAATCTGGCCGAGGTAAAATCAAGGTGACATCTCGGCAATTTTTGCAACGAATGGTGCGCACTTCCCATTGCAAAAGTTGTTGATCACAACAACTCGTTTGTGGTTCCCTGAGATTGTTGATTTCTTGAATGAGTGAAAGTGGCAGAATTGCAAACCCCCGCCCCATATGCAGAGGAACGATTCTTGAGAGGATGAACCAAGCAACACCCGCAACCAATCCAACTGCAAAGGGTTCGGGTGAAGAGTTGAGAACAAGAATACCCATACTCAAAGGTAGAATGGCAACCAACCAACACATGCCATGAATACGACGCATCAACAACAGTCTTTGAATCAATGGAACTCCAATGGGTATTGGATCTGGATGAGGTGTCAGTTCGCGTTCCATGTTCAAGAATCGGGTGAAGAATAAGAGAGGAACCCGGGGTAGAACGATACCAAAAAACAAGCCCACTATGAGTCTAGTCAAGTCCGCACTGACCGACATTTTCGAACCTCATTTTGGATTCCTAAGTTGGCTGAGGACTATTTCCACCTTGTCCATCCCGCGAGAAATATCCTCACGACCAATGGTGTACGCAAAGCGAAGATGACCTTCACCAGATTCTCCAAAGGCTGAACCTGGAGAACAGAGGACGCCCCCTTTGAGCAACTCAATGGCGACTTCCTCTGAATTCATTCCAGGGACTTCAACCTTGGGGAAAACGTAGAATGCACCTTCTGGCACATGACAAGAAACGCCGGGCATCGCATTCAAGCGTTCACAGATTAAATCCCGACGTGCTTGGAATTCCTGCGTCATTTCGGCGGGATAATCGTAGGCTTCGTCAAATGCTGCTAGCACAGCATATTGCATCGCATCATTGCTACAGGCTGTAACATAATACTGCAACTTGACCAATTGCTGCATGGCTTCCAAATTGGTGGAAAGAATGTAGCCGATTCTCCAACCCGTCATTGCAAATGTCTTGGAGAATGAATTGACCAAGAGAATCTTGTCATATCCCGTCCCAAGGAATGAGACGTGTTCTGTGCCGTAGATGATTCGATCGTATACTTCATCGGTGATAATCCAGAGATCGTGGCGACGTGCAAAATCCAACAACGCATCACGTTGTTCTGTATCGATTGTGGCTCCTGTAGGATTACTCGGGAAATTGAAGAGAATCACCTTGGTTCTTTCATCGACCAGTTCTTCCAAATCTGAAATCTGTGGTACGAATTCATGCTCAAACAAGCAAGGGTAGAATCTTGGTTCAGCACCACACAATGTGGCATCCGGTGCATAGAGAGGGAAATAGGGTTCTGGCAACAGAATATTGTCACCTGGATTCAAAGTGGCCAGAGAACAGCATAGAAGGGCATTCGTGCCACTCATCGTCATGCAAACATTGCGTTCATCAAGTCCTGATTGGACGGATGACCAATCTTCAGCAATCCTCTTTCGGAGGGCAGGGAGGCCCGCCGTAGTGGTGTATTTGTTGTGACCTTCGCGCATGGCCTTACACATTGCATCGATGGCAACTTCTGGTGGCTGGAAATCGGGTTCACCCAATCCAAATGAGATGACATCGTCACCAGCCATATCGAACATCTTGCGGACACCAGTCGGTTGAATCGCAAGTGCGCGGTCGGAAAAGCCGGCCATGGTCGGCCGGAACAGCCTCTCGCCCTTAAGCGGTTTGAGTGGATAATCGTTCAACCAACTCAGCCTTATTACCTGAAACAGGAAGATTTTGATCCGCCAGTCGTTGCTTCAATTCAGCGACTGTGAGTGTCGAGTAATCCTCATCAGAGATTATTTCCGCCTCGAAAATTTCCTCTTCTTCGCCTTGGATGTTTGAACCTTGACGCATCATAATGAAACCAATTAGAAGTGCTAAAATGGCAATGAGTGCAATGCTACCCCCAATGATGACAACCATTGACATGCCGCTACTGGATGAGTCCCCCCCTCCATTCACTTCAACCAAGACGGGGAGTGATTGCTGGCCACCACGGATCGCCCGGACCTCAACGGTTTGCTCGCCTGAAGGAACGCTGGACAGGTCCAGTGCCACAGTCCAGTTGAAAGGCACCAGAGGACCAAGTTCGTCAGGCACTGCTTCGTAGGTGGCTTCCTTCCAGGAACCATCATCAATTCGATACTGCACGGCAGCAATGACGTCAGATTGTGTCCATGCATGTCCGGTGATGATGGTTTTTCCACCTTGATTGGTGACATTCAACAAGTGATTCTGAATGGTCCAATCAATGGATGTGCTCTGATTGGTTTCAGCGAGATGCAATGCGAGTTCAACGGCGGCCCGTGCATCGACCATACCATATCCGAAATCTCGGTTCCAATAGGGGTCGACAGTCGGTGCAGATGCGGGTCCACGACGTTCTGCAGTTTGCTTGAGAACTTCTTTGATGACCATGGGATCAAGATCAGGATTGGCTTCAATCACCAAGGCAATGACACCCGATACCGATGGGGTGGCGTATGATGTCCCAGAACCCCTCCCTGTGTAGGTATTATCACTCGCATCTCCAATACCGAGGAAATTGGTGCAACCACCACTGGTCACACATCCCTCTGCTTGGATGATATTGGTTCCTGGTGCAGAAATTTCAGGCTTCAATTCGTTGACGGGGTTCCCATCTCCATTGTCCCGACGAGGGCCGCGTGAAGAGTAACCTGCAACGGTGTCGTCACTACGATCAATGGTGTTCTTGTCGTCGGTTGCACCGACTGTAATTGAGAGAGAAGAAGAGCCCATGCCCGACAAGCCGTCATTGTTCTCACCGTCGTTTCCGGCGGCGACACTGACGGTGACCCCGGCCTCGGTTGCCTCATTGAGAATACGACTGTGCATATCCTCGCCATCACTACCGCCACCTTCGTGGCTGGTGATGCCCCATGACAGAGATATGATGTCGATTCCATAGAGTGACTCGTCCACACCGGGCCAAGCAGTATCGCGATTGTCGATAATCCATTGAACTCCATTCATAGCAGACTCGTAGAATTCTTGCTCAAGCACATAATTCTCAAACGGCCCTGCTCCCGCATCTGTGCCGATTCGTACATCGATTAGAGATGCATTGGGTGCACTCCCATAGAAATTAGATTGTGTCCCATCGGCTTCTAAACCCGTTGCAGATGCCATGCCCATGCAAGCAGTGCCGTGTTGGTTTCCATCATCGGGGTCAAACGAACCATCTGTCTCCCGGGCCGTGGGGATGCATGTTGGATCGGTGTGCATGAAACAAACAGCATCGTAACCGGCCACATGTTTCCCAACGAGACCAGGATGCTCACCATCAACGCCCGTATCGGTGAGTGCAATATTGACGCCTTGACCCGATACACCGAGTTGCCATGCACTTTCGGGGTATTCTGTTGAGTTTCGAGCTTTAACTGCTGGAGTTTGGATATCACCATAGAACACAACGTTTCCGTATCTTTCAACCATCACAACTCCATCGATTTTCGATAACTGCGTCACATTCAATGCATCCACGGCACCGATGAGTATGGCATCAACAGCAGGAACGATCAACTTGGGATTGTAACCCAATTCTGTCAAATGATTCTCATCTTCGACTGTCGGGGTGTGGTCGTATGACAAACCGACCCATACGGTTCCAATCGCAGATTGCAGGCTGTCATGAATCCCGTTTCGATCTTGGTCAAGGCTTGTCCAAGTCCACCAAGGACCGATGTTCCAAACCAGGGGCTGATGGGCGGGAATTTCAGTCGTCCAATCAGAATGAATTAGTTGGGTTCCATCAAGTTGCTCAAAACCGTCATCGACAGGTGGAGCAATCGTTCCAATCATCGGTAAGGTCAGCAACAACGCGAGTAGAATTGCAAGTGGTTCACGCGTGCCTCCCATGCGCGCGCGTGCGCGGGCACACATCATCAAACCATCTCAAAGGCGTCTGACCATTGATGCAGGGAAATCAACAATGGGGATTCGAATTTGTTCATCGTGTAATTCCATCGAAACGGTTTGCTTCTTTTCGCTAATCGCGTAAATCATCGCTCTGCTATTCTTGAGGGGCCCAGAAAGAATTGTGACAATCATTCCACAATCAAGGTCCTCTGTGGGGTTTCGAGGTTGCAACTGTTCTTGGACAACATCAACAGGAATTTCGCCGACGATTCCTTTGACGTTTCTGATGCGAGTTAGATTGGTACTGCGAATCAGCCCTAGTACTTCTTCAAGCAAATGTTCCTCTTCGGCTTCAATGAAGATATATCCGTGAAGATGTTCAGCATGATGCAACGCACCAATACTACTTTTTTTTCTTTGGAACGATCCAGAACCATTGATTCTGGCACGAATATCTTCGATGACTTTCGCCTCTCGGCCAACGGTTGTATTTACGATGTATTGTTTCATTTTGGTTTCCTCCTAGGAATTTGAATGACGCTTCGCGTCAGGATATCCGTGGAGTGCGATGATTGGTTTGAGTCACGCGTGACGGATGATTAAGTGGGGGCAGAGGGATTCGAACCCCCCTCCACCGGTCTGGAGCCGGTAGTACTACCAGGCTATACTATACCCCCAAGGCAATAGCAGGCCAACGGCAACGATATTTCAACCGAGCGGTGAGGCAATGAGCCGTTCACTGCTTGTTCTGCTTGCGGGCAGCTCGGCGGCGGCGGAGTTTCTTTCGACGCCACTTCCATCGCTGATTGCCGGCCTTCTTCCAGGCACGACTTCCCCGCTTCATCGACTCGGCCGACCTACTCCCCGTATATGAGGAAATCGGGTCACTACGGAGATGATATGTGGGCGATACAGGATTCGAACCCGTGTTCTCGGATTAGAAATCCAAGGTGATATCCAAGCTACACTAATCGCCCGTAGCAAGGCGTGGTCGCCGGCCCTTCATGAAGTTCACTTGAACGGGCGGGCGCACTTTGGGCATCTTGAAGGGGCTTTTACCGTGGTTCGATCCCAAATGAAGCCACAATGCCCACAAGTCCAATCTTTGACTTCTTGTTGAGCCAATGCTTGGTTCCGAATATCTTGCAGTAACTGACTTTCGGACAATGTTGGACTGGGTGCAATTTCATTGACGAGTGCTGAATGTCGTTCATCATGTTCGGTCATTCCAGCGGCATGAAGCAATTCGTGTGCCAATGTATGTGCAAAGAGTTTCTCATCTTCAGCAAGAATCGGATGCAAACTTACTGTTACCTGTCCTGGAGACATCCGTTGTCGCTTTCGAATTTCGACCTCATGTGGCGGCATTTCGAAGCACGTATTTCCGAGGCGATCGGCATCCCCCTCAAGCCACTCTACGCGCACGCGCGCGAGGTGGGATAAGAATGGGGCTTCTTGTAGAGTGACATTTGCAGCGATTGATTCTAGCATTCCCACAGGAATTTCAGGAGGTTCGTCGGGTATCATTCTGGTCTTGGCGATCGCTGAGACATAACGAGAGAGACGACCTCCGAAATCGTTGCCCGCCATGCCCATCGTGACAGGTTGGTGAGGCTTAAATGAACGGGGCCGGTCGCCGGGTTGCAATCAAGCCTTGCTTGAATGTAAAAGGGCGCTTAGATCAGCTGGAAGATCGCTTGAGTGGCACTCAAGAGGCCGGGGGTTCAAATCCCCCAGCGTCCACTTCAATTGGTGATTGCAAGGATGACATTGAGCCGGATAGATGATGAAGGGGGGGGGCTGGCCTGTGGATATGAGTCCCTATTGGGTCATGATGGGAATGATCCTAATCCTCACCCCAATCATCTGTTGGTATTTCTCCCGAAACCAACGCAGTACATGTGTCCCGATGAATCGAATTTTCACCGAAATTGGAGATAAGCGATACTACTTCCACATTTTTGGATATCTAATCATCATCATTTGGAAAAAGGTGACTGATGGTCTGAATGAACCCATCAAGACAACCACCGGACATTACACGGATTGGGTTCATGGGTTTGAAGGAGAATTGGTTCTCAGCATCCAAAATACATTCCAGAATGCGATGCTCACTGATTTTCTCAACTTCCACTATCTATTCATCTATCTCTTCTTGATTTATGTGACCACGATTTACTACATGTACACCGGAGAAAGGGACCTAACGGACAAGGTCACCCTGAACTATCTACTCATTTACATGCTTGCAGTACCCTACTATCTGTTCTTCAATGTCGAAGTCACCAGTTCATACATCCCTGGGATGGACGCATTATTGTATCAGGATTCGTGGTATACTGTATTCTATGCCAGTCATGATCCTCTCGACAATTGTGTCCCCAGTCTACACATCGCAATTCCATTTGGAATGTTGGCCCTAAACTGGTTGCATATGCGAGAGAATGGAATTGAACTCAAGGATTGGAAACACAAACGGTACCACCAGTTCATCTTCTGGAATACCGTCCTGTTTGCCTTCACGATTCTATACCTTGGAATTCATTGGATTATCGATATTCCCTTGGGCATTCTCATCGGTGGTTTTGGCGCACTATTCATCCACCATATCCAACCGAGACTGCGCAATGGATTCGGTGCGACGTTCAAGGGTTTCACTCGTGCAAAGGCAGGTCGGCATGCGGTTGTAGAAGGCATCATTGTTCTACTTATGATTGGAGTCATGATGGCAAGCATGACCTATCAAGCCGAGACAATTGATGAACGTGTGTCGATGAGACTAGGACCTGGCGACACAAACATCGACATTATTCAAGAGATGAATTATGGTGAGGAAGCAACCTTCATCCTGACAAATCTCGATGATGATTTCTCTCTCGAAGTTGTCATTATTGAGTTAGATGAGGTGTCTCACATGATGGATGATGGCGGAATTATATGGTCTGAAATTCAAGGCCGTTCGGTATCAATCTCACCCGGTGAAACTCATTCATTTCTGGTAGACCAACACAAATATTGGCACTTGGCTGTGGTTCATCTCAATGATAGTGCAGAAGGAGTGGTGGAAGCCCACATTACCGTAGATTACAATGTCGAAGATCGGGTTACTCGCTCTCTCATCATGAGTATGCCCTCACTTTGGATGACGGGGTGGGTTCTGCATCGACTGGGACGATTGAAGTGGGACGGTCGTAGTTGGATTGATTCGACGCCCAGTCATGCATGGACTCCAAACGGCGAATCTGAGTGATTTGCGAATGAACTTAGAGATGCATGATTTGTGCTCGTTTGAACATTAATTTCTACAATATATGTTCAAATGTCTAATATGTTCGTTTTTTATTGACAAAATGACCTCTTTGGATTCTGAATGATTAAGAGGGGTCAACCAAACCCGTGCCCCCGTAGGGGGCGCGGCTTATGCTAGCGACAGATTTCGAGAGGACGAGTGATAACATGGAGAATGGTTCCGTGACAATACAATTGCCAGTGGCTGAACAATCTCGGTTGAATCGAGAACGTGCAGATACATATCACCGGTATCATATCGATGCGATCGAAACTGAAAATCGACAGAAGTTCCCTCGAAGATTCAATGTGAAGGTCGGCAAATTCGGATTGGCAAAATTGCTCGCCAAGGAATTCTTCAAATATTTTGGACATTGGGATGTTGTCTTCAGTCGACCCTGCACCTATGGAGTGTTTAGTGGACCTGTTGGTGGATTTGCACCGCGCCCTGATCTCTGTGTCGGTTGCTTGCGATGTGAAGTTCAACACCCTGAATTTGTCAAGGTCACTCACAACCCGGATTTAGCTGCGTTGGGTGATTCTTACCTCACCAGCAAGCACATTTCGACCATTGACGAAGAAGCACGGAAGGGTTCAGTCCCCGTCCGTGGGCAAGGATACCGTGGGCGATTCGGAGGCCCTGGTTTTGATCAAATGTTTACTGATATGTCGGAAATTGTCCGACCCAGTCGGGATGGTATTCACGGCCGAGAATTGATAGGCACGAGTGTCGATTTGGGTTCAAAACCTATGCGCCTGAAATTTGCAGCAGACGGGGGCCTTCTCGACGCACCCAAAATGATGACCATTCAGGTTCCATTCTTCTATGCCCCACCTCCAAATTCAATTTCAACTGGAATCGTTCCTGAAATTCTCTCTGAAGCAGCAGAAATCGTCGATACGCTGGTTTTCCTGCCTGAGACGACCGTCACCAGTCAAGGATTGGCTGGCCCAAATGTCGTACCGATTATTGCTCCCGGACAAATCGGCAATATCGAAAGCCATGGCAACGGTACTCGGATGGTCGAAATGTCGTCGTGGAATCTCGATGCGTGGAATCAAGTGAAGGAACATCCACTCTTGGTCTCGATTCAATTGCCATTTGCTGGTGATTGGATGAGCACTTTGATTGAAATGGTCGACAATGGCGTCTCAATTATCCATCTCGTATCAGATCATCATGGAGAAGCTGAAGATGGGAGATTTGTCATGGAACTTTACCAAGAAGCGCATTTTGCTCTTGTCGAGAAAGGGTGCCGAGATGAAGTTACATTGATTGGGACTGGAGGCGTTGCTGGTGCTGACCATCTCCCAAAATCAATCATTACCGGAATGGATGCTGTTGGACTTGATCATCCACTCCTCATTTCAATGCAAGCACGTCTGTTGGGCGATACAAAGACTCGGGGCGCTGCTGGAGTCAAATTGCCATCCAATTTCGACAAAGAATGGGGTGTGCAACGAATCCTCAACCTCTCTTGTTCGTGGCGAGATCAACTGCTAGAGATTCTTGGAGCGATGGGGGTTCGCGAAGTTCGGCGCCTACGTGGTGAAACTGGACGTGCGATGTGGTGTGGTCACTTGGAGGCTGAAGCCTTCGGTGACATCGAAGGATTCCCTGGAGGTGAGCAGTGATGGCAAAGAAAGAGTGGTCGAAGCCAAGCCCGAAATTGCTGGAAAAAACGCATCACTTGATGCATGATGGATTTCACCAGCGTGCTTTCCCTGATACACCATATGATTTGCCAGAAGCTCTTGGAGATGCACGTTGGACTGACGAATTAATCGCCAGCACATGGTACATGGCTGAAACTGGAGAATGTCCCGATCATCTCAATTTCAAAACTGGACGCAGCGGCGGTGGATTTGACAAACTGATGTTCAAAGAAATCCCAGTTGATCAGCAATTGCCAGCAGATGCTGAAGTGGATATCACGCTCGAATTGAATCGCCGAGGGGATGAGCGTCACAAGCGCACCATCGACATTCCATGGTATGGCGGTGGTATGTCCTACGGTTCAGTATCGGTCAACGTCATGATGTCGCGAGCGCTCAATGCCAAGAAATGGAATACGTTGATGTCGACAGGGGAAGGTGGATATCCGCCACAACTTTACGAATGCGCAGAACATGTCATCACTCAAGTTGCAACAGGTTACTTCGGTGTTGAAGAGAAATCAATCCAGGCTGCACCCATTGTTGAATTCAAGTATGCACAGGGCGCCAAGCCCGGTTTGGGAGGACACTTGCTGGCAAGCAAAGCAGGTGAAGAGGTTGCGGAAATGCGTGGCAGTGTGCCATTTGTAAGCCTATTCAGCCCCTTCCCGTTCCATTCAACTTATTCTGTTGAGGACCATATGAAACATCTTGATTGGATCAAGACCGTCAACCCAACTGCAATGATGTCAGTGAAGGTCAGTACACCTCACGATGTGGACATGGTTGCGGTAGGATCCTACTACGCTGGCGCCCATATCATCCACCTCGATGGAGGGTTTGGGGGCACGGGTGCTGCACCTGAAATCGCAAAGAAGAATATTGCAATGCCAATCGAATTGGCAATTCCAAAGGTCCACAAATTCATGCAAATGGAAGGCATTCGAGACAATGTGACCCTCATCGCCAGCGGTGGCGTTCGAACGGCGGATGATATCGCCAAGGCCATTGCACTGGGAGCAGATGGCTGTGTCCTCGGCACCAGTGACTTGGTCGCCATGGGCTGCACTCGATGTTCCAACTGTGAAGGTGGGCCAAGCGGCCGCGGATGTCCATGGGGTTTGACGACCACAGATGCGGAATTACAGGAGTGGGTTCAGCAAGCATGGGGCGCCGATCGTCTGGACAAATACTACACTGCTTTGGCGAAGCGGCTGAAAGACATATTGCGCCAACTTGGACTTTCCACGATTGGTGAATTGCGTGGTCGAACCGATCTACTGCGTTACATGGCAGGAGGTGAGGCTTGATGCACGCCAATCTACCAGGGACACCAACCGAATATCTCGATGTGGTTGGTCGACCGCGAGGTGATGTTCCCGCAAATCCTGAAGCGATTGTGCAGGCACGTCGAATGTTAACCAATTCATTGCCGAAGATCGAGATGAATGATGCCGATGCCGCCGAAGGTGGCTGTGGGGTTGTTGGATTGGCTTGTGAAATCCCAATCGCAGGGCGACACTTGTTCAAATCTCTAGAACAGATGCGAAATCGTGGCAATGGAAAGGGAGGTGGAGTTGCCATGGTAGGTCTAAATCCAGCACAATTTGGCACCACTCAAGAGGTCCTTGAGGATGCTTATCTAATCGCCATTGCTTGGGTCAATGAAGGATTTCAGGAAGAAGTGGAAGCCAAGTACATTCATCCTGTCTTTGATGTCGTCCATACATTCGAAATGCCCGTTCTAGATGATTGGACAAGTCTCTCTGCACTCGAAGTCTGTCCACCTGCAGTGACATGTTACTGGGTTCGACCAACAGAAGATGGTATTGCAGAGATGTTCAAAGAAAGTGAACTGAATCCTGGCGACTTTGATGATGAAGAGGCGATCCATTCTGAATATGTATACAGAAATACACACAAACTCAACGTCGAATTTTATGCACAAGATGGTCGTGCAGATGCTTTCGTGCTCAGTCATGGTCGCGATATGCTGATTTTGAAGATTGTAGGATATGCTGAAGATGTCATCAAATACTACTGTCTAGATGAATTTACGGCTCACGTTTGGATTGGGCACCACCGCTATCCTACGAGGGGTCGTGTGACCCACCCTGGTGGAGCACACCCATTTGGACAAGGCATCGATGTTGCGCTGGTTCACAACGGTGATTTCAGCAACTATGTCTCTGTCAAAGATTACCTCGGACAGCGCGGAATGGAACCGTTGTTCTTCACAGATACAGAAGTGGCAGCACTCGGTTTTGACTTGCATCACCGTGTCTATGGATATCCAATGGAATATCTCATCGAATCATTGGCGCCAACCAGTGAACTTGATTTCATCATGCTCCCTGAAGAAAAACAGAAAGTGTACGAAGCGATTCAGAAAACTCACATCCATGGATCACCCGATGGACCTTGGTTCTTCATCATCGCTCAAGGGGCGGGTAAAGGACACCACCGACTGATTGGTATCACAGATACCAGCATGCTTCGACCCCAAGTCTTCTCCTATCAACGAGGAGAGGTGGGCATCGCATTCTGCGCGAGCGAAAAGCAAGTCATCGATGCTGTGATGGAGAGTCTATCTGCGGAAGACAATCGATTCTGGCGACGATGTGATCGATATTGGAATGCACGCGGTGGTTCCTACACCGATGGTGGAGCCTTCCTATTCGATGTCAACAAGCAGGAGGATGGCAGTTTTGATTTGGTCATGACCGACAAATTCGGTGGCCTGGTCGACACCCATCCAGATGGTGAATATACAATCATGGATTCAGCGATGACTTGTGAGGTAAATTGGCCAGAAGAAGGAGATGCTTTCGGCCGATACGAAGCTTGTGTTGAAGCCCTACAAACGATGGACTGGGCCGCAGCAAAAACCATGCTTTCCGAAATTCACACCTATTCCCAACAGGTCAGTCGTAGCGAGGCGGTGAGATGCCTTCAACTTCTACTGGATCGATGCTATGCAACTGGAAGTTTGCGTCGCAGTCGATGGCTAGATCATGTTGAGGATGCCTTGGTTGAGATTCTGATGAGTAGTGGCTCTGCCCCGTGTTCACACTTTATCGGACAAAAAGTGCCAGGGCACAGACCCGAACCGGGAAGTGTCGAACAGGCCATCGTCGTTGATGCGCGACCTTATCCAATTGAAGGACAAGAGAGTCTGGCTCGCGAACTTATCGCACTTCACCAGAACGGTTGGCGTAATTTCCATGTGATTCTCTGCCAAGGACACCGATTTATCGGCAATGGATTTGGCATGGATACCGATGATGTGCGAATCGATGTCTACGGAAGTGTTGGAGATTATCTGGCCAGTGGCAATGATGGCATGACCATCCACATGCATGGAAATGGCCAAGACCAAATCGGTCAGATTCACAAAAAGGGAACCACCGTTGTGCACGGTGATGTAGGTCAGTGCTATGGCTATGGTGCCAAGGGTGGCAAACTGTTCATCCGAGGCAATGCAGCAGGTCGCCCAATGATCAACAGTGTTGGCAGTCCCAAGTTGGTAGTCAATGGTACAGCATTGGATTACCTCGCAGAATCGTTCATGGCAGGTGATCCTCTCGATGGTGGTGGTTTTGTCATCATCAATGGAATCGAATATGATGACAAGGGTGAGATTCGCGCGATGGAAACGCCCTATCCCGGTGGCAACCTGTTCAGTTTGTCCAGTGGAGGAGCCATCTATGTGCGCGACCCGTATGGACGCGTCAGTGCAAGCCAACTCAACGGTGGCGATTTTACAGATCTTACACCTGCCGACTGGGAAATCCTTGAACCGCTGCTGATTGAGAACGAAGCACACTTCGGCATCTCCTTGGCAGCACTCTTGACTGTTGAGGGAGACGTTCGAGCGCCTGAAGACGTCTATCGGAAGATTATCCCGCTGAAGAATAAAGCGCTATCAGTCGAAGATGGCTGGGCTGCCAAACACGATTGATGATTCGTAAACCGTAAAGATGGTGCGTGGAACGGGACCCGTATGCCGAAGGTTCGCAAGCCGAAGAGAGGATGGCCTCGAATCCCAATCATTCGCAGATGGAGACGAAAAAATCGTGAACCAAATTCTGGCCATGGCCTCCCACCTTGCCCTCACTGTGGACGCTTTGCAATGAAACGCGATGATGCTCGGAGCGAAATCTATTGCACTGAATGCGGTGGATTGCTGGGCAATTGAACAGAGAACTCTTCAATGAGAAACACTTCGTTTGTTTTCCCGCTGTGATGATGACTTACTGCTAGCGGCCCAGCCGCCAGATTGATGGGCGAACTGAGCGGGACCCTCAAATGCTGTCGTGTTCAGCGCAGACTATGCAACCGGGTGGCCCACAGGGACCTTATTCCTATCAGGCACCCATTGCCACACAACACATTCCGATGATGACTGCAATTCCTCAAGGAATGACCTTGGTGACTCCTGAACCGGTTCCATTGTCCCCTGCACCTCCCAATTTGCAGATGGCTAGACCGAGTCGTCCTTGGCGAATGTATGG
>Ga0208639_1000344_pt1 | contig 36862 bp, 33 predicted proteins | sample ETNtaG_33_FD_185772 | JGI IMG/M metagenome (GOLD analysis project Ga0208639, IMG submission 185772) | Marine microbial and viral communities from oxygen minimum zone, Eastern Pacific Ocean - ETNP201310SV76 (SPAdes) (version 2) | ecosystem: Environmental > Aquatic > Marine > Oceanic ...
GAATATGAAAAACACCATCAATATGCTTAGGCTCACCATCAGTGCCAAGTAGCCAGCGAAAGGCGGTGTCTTCATAGGTTTTACGCCAACGGTCAGATTCAGTTTGAAATATTGACAGTTTTTCACAATAACCGATAGCACGAGCAACGTCACCATGAACAATTTGAAATGGGCCGCGTGCTTTATCACGGGATTTACCACGCTCGTATAAACTGAAATTTTCTGTTTCTATATCGATAACTTGTGGTTGGGCATCATTTGACAATAATGGGTCATCATCTTCTAACATCTCAGTGATTTTTTCTTCTTTAGGAAAAAACAATGAACCTTTCTCGCCTTGTAAACTATCGGCGAGTGAGTCTAAGCAGTTCTCATAAAAGATAATGTCGCAATCTGTAAACCATATCCAGTCAGCTTCTGTTGACCGCGCAGCCATATTTCGGCCTATGCCACGTCTAAAGAGCTTTCCTTTGGAAAGTGGGTGGAAATTCCAAGTGATATTTGGCATGGTTATTTGACTAAAGAAGTCCAATGTAGCCTTTGTTTTAGTATCTTCTTCAGCATAAAAAACGGTCACAGTTAAATTTAGTTTTGTTGGTGGATAGTTTACAAACGAACTTAATTGATAGGTTAACATGTTGGCATAACCCCAACAGTGACTAACAATTTCTAAATCAAACTTTCCCTTTACTGCCTTGCGATCTGCTTCAGCAGGTATTTTATCGCGAAACAATGACTGCGGTAAAATACGACCAAACACTAAACGATAAGCTTGTATAGCAAAGCTATTAAAGCCATTTGGTGAAAATGTTTTTGTTTCTATCATGATAAATAAGTAAGCCAAAAAAAAGGAATCTGTTCTAAAAAAAGGATACCATATTGCTTAACATTACTGCCAATCGAACTGAGCATAGCGAGGACAATCGTGCCATATTTTTACAGGTCTGTAAGCGTCATTCAATTTAAAAAGAAGCCATTCGAATATTAAGTTTGAAACAAGCTTGGTTGATATTTCTTAAATTCGGCTTTCTTTTTTTTTGAGTTTCCACTTTCAGAAATAGTTTTTGCTATTTCATTGCATCGATTCATTAAATTTTTAGAATCAGTTATTTCGTTTGCAAAACCACAAGAAATTGATTCTTCTGCACTCATAAGCTTTCCTGTAAGGCAAATATCTCTTGCGCATGCTTCAGGTAAAACACTTTTGATAAGATCAAAAGCTACATCTATTCCCATCTTGACCTGAGGTTGGCCAAATATTGCATTTGAAGAAACGATTCTTAAATCGCACATTGCAGCCAGATCCATTCCCCCAGCTAATGCTCTTCCGTTTACAGCACCTATCAATGGTTTTGAAAAAGTATAGACTTTTCTATGATATTCAATCGCATGAGAGAAAATTTTATCTGCGTCAGCACTTTGGAATTCGGTTAGGTCAAATCCTGCGCAAAAAGAAGGTCCTGCACCTGTAATGATAGCTACATCAATATCATTATTTTTTTCTATATCTTTTAAGCAATTAACAAGATTATCCCTCAGCATTTTTGATAAAGCATTATGTTTATCTGGACGATTAAGAGTTATTGTAGCTACTCGTTCATTGATTTCTTGTAGCAACACAATTTAGTTAATCATTAATTATTAGAGAATGGTTTGGTAAAAGTATTCATATCGAAATAGTCTCTCCAAATCTTAATCTTACCTTCTTCCATCACAAATACTCCGCAACACGGAAGATCTATACTTATATCTCCAACTTCTGTCCTGTCTAACCTTTCTGCAATTACTATATCACCTTCACCAAGAATATTAAGAGTATCCCAATTAGTCTTAGTCCAGTTTCCTATAAAACCTGCAATAAATGACTTCAATTGATCATGTCCTTGCACAGGTTGGGTTGGCATATTGTAATAAATCCCGTCTTTAGAAAAATAATTTACCAGTTCGTTTGCATCAAGGTTTGACCAGGCTTCTATAAACCTTTTAATTATTTCTACATTATCAGTCATATTTATATCTTTAAAATTTTGTACTTAGATATGTCACTATACATCCAGGTTTGTTGGAAAAATAAAAATAGATCAATACAGTTTTTATTATGAAGGAAAATAAACTTATACAGGAGTTGGTTCCAATTTTTAACCATAAGCTCCACCACATTCTCTTAGATCCAATAAATTAATTTTTTATATACAAATTATGTAAAACAAGTATAGTGTCCGGCCGAAAATTAAAACTATGTGTATAGATAGGTAGGATGAATATGAAAACAGAAAAAGCTTACAAAAATTTAGATTTTTTAACCAGCAAAGATGCTCGACCTTTAAGGATCCTGGCTGAGTATCTCCATCCAAAAACTCAATTTGAGCAAGAAAAAGTAAGAAATACAATAGTAATTTTTGGTTCAGCGAGGGCGCCATCGCCCGAGGAATTAAGTGATAAAGAGGGACTTGGCGAAGGAAGAAATAAAAACCCAAAGTTAGCTAAATACTATGAAGCTACCAGAATGCTCTCAAAAAAACTGACTGAATGGTCTCAGCATTTTGATAATGAAGACCAAAAACATGTGATTTGTTCGGGAGGTGGCCCGGGCATAATGATTGCTGCAAATCGTGGAGCGAAGGAAGCAGGAGGTAAGACAGCCTCTTTGAGGATTTCATTGCCTTTTGAAGACGCCCCTAACCCATATGTAAATAAAGAGTTAGATTTTGAGTTTCATTATTTTTTCACCAGGAAATTTTGGTTTTCTTACCTTGCAAAAGCTTTGGTAATCATGCCCGGGGGGTTTGGAACTTTAGATGAATTCTTTGAAATTCTTACTCTAATACAAACAGGAAAAATTAAAAAAAACTTGCCCATAATTCTTTTTGGAAAAGAGTATTGGAATAAATTAATTAATTTTGAAACATTGGTTGAATTTGGAACAATAGACAGGAGTGATTTAGACCTTTTTTTTCTTACGGACAGTGTTGATGAGGCTTATGATCATCTTACATCAAGCCTTAGCTCTTAAAATCAAGCATCAATAACTAAAAGTTATTTTTATATAGTTTTTTATTACTTATAAAATCTTTAGATTGTGGTAGATTAGCATCATGAAAATTGGTGTCCCAAAGGAAGTTAAAAATAATGAGCACAGGGTTGGTTTAACCCCATCCTCAGTTCAGATCTTAAGCGGCCTGGGCCATAAAGTTTTTGTTCAATCAGGGGCCGGGTTGGAGATAGGTTTTACTGATGAGGTATACCAATCATCTGGCGCTCAGATTATTCATTCTCCAGCAGAAGTATTTGAATTATCCGAACTAGTAATTAAGGTGAAAGAGCCTACTGAAAATGAGTTTAAGTTCTTACGACCTGAGTTAACGTTATTTACCTATTTACATTTGGCGGGTGACGTTCAAAAGGCCAAGATGTTGCTGGAAACTGGGGTCACCGGCATTGCATATGAGACAGTGACCGCTGATGACGGCTCGTTGCCATTATTAGCTCCTATGAGCGCCATTGCAGGTCAGTTAAGCATGGTTGTTGGGTGTTATCACCTTCTTAAGCCTAACAAGGGCAGAGGCACTCTTATCAGCAGCCTTGATCCCAGAATAGTAACGGTTATTGGTGCTGGAGTTGCTGGTACTGAAGCCATCAGAAAAGCTGTGGCCAACCAGGCCCAAGTTAAGATTATCGACCTTTCTCAATCAAGGCTTGATGAGCTTAGAGCTGAATTTGGTCAAGATGGAATTGAATATATTCTTTCAACGCCAGATTCGATTAGGTCAGCAGCAAGTGTCTCAGACATTGTTATCGGATCTGTTTATGTGATCGGAAAAGAGGCGCCCAAGGTACTTTCTAAAGATGTGTTAAAGGATATGACTGCAGGAAGTGTCTTGGTTGATATATCAATTGATCAAGGTGGTTGTTTTGAAACTAGTAAACCCACAAATCATGATGATCCAACATTTGTTGAAGATGGAGTCTTGCACTATTGTGTTACAAATATGCCTGGTGCAGTGCCATTGACTGCAACAAACACTCTCAATCAAGCAACGCTTCCATTTATCAAAGAGCTCGCAAACAAAGGAATTGTTGAAGCATTAAATCAAAACAAACATCTTATGAATGGTCTCAACATTCAAGATGGTCAAATTATTCACCCAGCAATTAAAGAAGCTCTAAATAGTTGATTTTTAAAGATTTATTGCTGCTTCTCTTGCATCTGCGATAGCGCCATGGATATAACCCACAGATGTGCAGTCACCAATTGACGTAACTGGGATGTTCATATTATTTAGTTCATCAGAAAGATTTAAATTAGCATTTGCTCCTAAGGCAATAATTATTTGATCAGCTGGAAATATTTTTTCGGACTCTTCATGCTGAACAATAACTTCTTGGCCATCAATTTCTTTAATTTCAACATTGGTTAACAGATCTACTCCATGTTCCTTAAGCAGATGGACAACCCTTGAACGTCTTATAATACTTAGATTAGGGCCCAGAGAACCCGTTGGTTCAATCACTTTTACATTTCTTCCTCGTTCAATCAAAAATTCGGCTAATTCTAATCCAACAAGATCCCCGCCAATAACAACAACATTTCTTGAAATAGGCATCCAAATTTTACTTAAAAATCTAAGCGCATTAATGCTTCTTAAAAGTTGAGAGGCTCTTCCCATTTTTAAAATTATTTGCTGAAACAATGAAAGCTTTTTGATTGCATTTGAGTCTGAGCCAAATAATAGCCCTCTAAGTTGCTCGCCATCAAAGACATTTCTACCTTCCTTTCCTTTAATTGATGGCGCCTCTCTATGAGCTCCAATCGCCACAATTACATGATCAGGATCAAAAGCTTGAATAGACTCAGGGGTTGCCAAAGTACGCATTTTTATTTCGACGCCCAACTCATCTAAAGAATTTTTTAAATATCTTATCAATCGTCCATTTGGTTCATAGGCTAAAGCAGCAACTCTTACAGTGCCGCCAATATCTTTATCTTTTTCCCAAACTTCAACATGATGACCCCTCATAGCTAAAAGCCTTGCTGATTCCATGCCGCTTGGACCAGCTCCAATAACTAAGATTTTCTTTTGATCAGCAGTTGTATGAATAATATTTTCATTTCGATACTCATTTCCAAGTTGCGAATTAACCGCACACATCATTGGCTTATTAATAAAAATTTGACTCACACACATATAACAGTAAATGCAGGGTCGTATAAGATGCTCTTGTCCAGAAACAACTTTATTTGGTAGCCCAGGATCAGCTAATAATTTTCTTCCCATAGCTAAAAAATCAAAATCATTATTTTTTAGACCTTGTTCAGCAATATCAAGTTCAATCCTACCTACTGCAATAATTGGAATAGTTAATGCTTTTTTTGCCATTTTGACAAAATTTAAAAAGCCTCCAGGCTCATGCACAAGTGGAGCCTCTGTAAATGCTATACCTTTGCTTGTATTGCCATAGGCACTAACATCAATTGCATCTGCGCCAGCTTCTTGGGCTAGTAATGCTGTTATTAAAAAATCATCAGGAGTGATGCCATTATCTATACGATATTCATTAGCATCTAGCCTAACCAGCACTGGAAAGTCATCAATTTGTTTTTTTATTTCAGAAATGATTTCAACAAGAAATTTTGCTCTTTTTTTGGGAGTTCCCCCATATTCATCTGTTCGCTTATTCACTGCTGGAGAAAGAAAGCTTGAAATGAGATAACCATGACCAGCATGAATTTCTATTGCATCAAAATTTGATGCTTTGGCTCGTTTGGCCGCATCAACAAAATGCTGAATTTCTTGCTGAATTTCTTCAGCTGAAAGTTCATGGTATCGGGGTCCTTTTCCGTCTGGGCCAGCAGCCTTGATAAAATTCACAATCTCATCTTGCGTAAGTAGGCCAAACATATCACTTGGTTCAGATTTTGGAATTGAGGGAACAAGAATAGGCCTACCAGCAATAACATCTTCTTGAGCTATTTTCCCACTTTGATTTAGCTGGGCTGCTATTTTTGCTCCATGTTGGTGAATGCTTTGAGTTAATGATCTAAGATCAGGAATAAATTCATCTTTAGAAAAGCCTATCATGTTTGGCATAGATGCCCCGGCTGGCCATGTAATAGCAGAAGTTTCTAAAATAATTAAACCAACTCCTCCACGCGCTCTTTCTTCATAGTATGCATTCAGTTGTTTTGAGGTATGGCCGTCATCTGAAGCAAAATTCGAACCCATTGCTGCTAGCACCATCCTATTTTTTAATTCTAAATTCCCAATGAAGGAGGGAGATGCTAGAAGAGGATGTTTGAGTTTTTGATTCATAACTTTATTTTCATAAAAAAAAAATTCGTTTATATTGTTTAAAAGATTTAATTTAGTAGGTTAATAGTATGAGTGAAGTAGATGTTAAAATTCAAGAAATCTTAGATAAGGAATCAATCAGAGAATTAGTTTGCACATATTGCAGAGCGGCTGATCGGCATGATAATAATTTAATGCGCTCACTTTATCATGAAGATGCTTATGATGATCATGGGTCTTTTTTTAAAGGCAAGGCAATGGAATTTATTGATCTGCTGCCAGAAATACAAAAATCTATGGGTATTCTGCATCACAATGTGACCACTCATAATATTAAACTTAATGGAGACAAGGCTGAAGGGGAAACATATATCATTGCTTTTCATCAAGTTATAACTGAAGAAGGGAATTATGATGTGTTAATTGGCGGCAGATATTTTGATGAATATGAAAAAAGAAACAATGTTTGGAAATTTTCGAGCAGAGCAGTTGATGCTGATTGGGTATATGTAAACGATCCTTCAAAAGTAAATTTAACTCATTCTATGATCCAGGGTGCTGATATTGGGAGCCCTAATAAAAAAGACCCATCTTATGAACGTTTAAAGTTATTTAAAAGAGGTGTTCGCTAATCAAGTTAATACCTGATTATATTAAATGAGTTAATTCACGAAAATGTTTTCTACAAAATACTTTGTATGAATCGTTGCCACCAATTTTAATTTGATCACCATCCTTCACAACTTTACCTTTTTCATCCAAACGAACAACCATGATTGCTTTTCTTCCACAGTCACAAACCGTTTTCAACTCAATCAAATTATCTGCAAGAGCAAGAAGTTCAGAGCTCCCTTTAAATAATTTACCTTGAAAGTCCGTACGAATTCCATAACACATAGCTGGAATATTAAGCTCGTCACTTATCTTGCAGACCTGTCTGACTTGTTCTTTTGTTAAAAACTGCACTTCATCGATTAAAATGCAACTAATCTCTTTTTTAATTTTTTCTTGAGAAACGAAATTAAAGAAATTGAAATCTGAATCAACTGAATAAGCCTCTGCAGTCAATCCAATTCGCGAGTGAATCTTTCCATCGTTGTTATCGGCATCAATTTTTGGAAGGAATAACAAGGTTTCCATTCCTCTTTCATGATAATTGTAGTTAGATTGCAGTAAAGCAGTTGATTTGCCAGCATTCATCGTAGAGTAAAAAAAATGTACTTTAGCCAAAGATCAGTTTTGTAGTGGTTCTGAATAAAATTGACTGACCCATTTACGAAATTTGTTAATCGGCCCATCTCCATCACATAAAATAGGGTCTGATATATAACTTTTGTTATCCCAAATTGGCAGATCATCAAGAACCCCATGAGCAATACCATCAATTATAGCCATTCCTAGTCCATCCTCTATATCCTTAGAGACTCTCATTGACCATCGTAAAATTGAGTGTTTATTATTTACAGGGCATGAGGCATTTATCATAATAAATTCGCCTCCGTTAGGAGGGAGGTTTATCATTTTTAAGCCAACTGTTCCAAGCCCCCATGACTCACGAGTAAAAGTTGTAGTAAACATTTCGTAATTTTCAACTTTATTTTCTTCTGAAACACTATCACTGTTTGGGTCATACAATGTTTCTGCAATCGTTTTTTTATATATACCATCAATAATCGCTTCTGTTTCCGGTAAGCTGGGTGATTTGTGTACTTTTGGAAAGTGAGCTGCATCAACATCATTTTCAGCAATTTCTTGTAAGACTGTATTGATGTTGTAATCATAGTGGTAGACCTTGCCCCATTTTTCATCATCTCCATTAAAGCCATCTATAACAGGAACCTCCCAAGTAGGTTCTTCTTGATGAAGATGATGCCATGCCCAAATAAACCCATTTACTTCGACAACTGGGTAATTAAAAATTTTTGATTCCTTTGCTTTCGGTGGGAAGTTTTTTGCATAAGGTATTTCTGCGCATGTCCCATCAATATTCCATCTCCAAGCATGAAAAGGGCACTCTATGGTTTCGCCGTGAACACATCCCCCTTCACCTAAATGCGCACCAAGGTGAGGACAAAAAGCATCAAGCACAGTTGGAGTTCCGCTCTCTGTTCTAAATGCAACAACTTCTTTTTCACAGAAGTTTAATGACTGGACATCTCCTATTTTCAGTTCATGACTTCTGGCAATACAAAACCATCCATTAGGCATTGGGAATGGAAATTCTTGTTTTGGCATTTTTACATCCTCATCTTTTTAAGAGCTATTATAAATTATATTGGTTTTAAGTTATTTTTAATAATTTCATTATTAATATTATTGAATCAACACATTAACTCTTAACTGTCTAAAACTAAATTACGAGTTATATTGTTGTTAAACATATTATAGAAATTGTATGATTAAGCTAACTTTTGGAGAGAAATATTATGACACAGCTAAGATTTGTAAAAACACCTGAGCAGCTAATCGAAGCTGCAGAAAATAATTTAGAATTTTTTGATGCGGACATGCATGCAATTAAAGCTTGGTATAAAACTGAACCTGGTCTCATTGAGCAGTTAATCCCAGCTCCATTGGAGCCACATGCAGACCCAATGGTAAGAATAGTCATTTCAAGAGTTTTTGTTGATTTAAATGGTGGAATGGACTTTGGTGCTGCAACTTTTGGTGTCAATTGTATGTACAAAGGTAAAGAAGGTATTTATGAAATTACCATGCCAATGGAAACCGAAGGAGTTGTTGTTGGTGGAAGGGAAACCTATGGAGAGCCAAAAAAGATTGCTGATGTAACAGCTTCAAAAGATGGGGATAATTGTGTTGCAACTGTCACAAGGCATGGGATTACATATATAGAGCTACAAGGCAAAACCACTGACTCACTAGAAACTTCTTCATTTACTGACGATGTATATTGCTTCAAAGTATTTCCTTCATGCGAACAACATAAAGCAGTCGATCAGAATCCTCTTTTGGTCAAAATTAATATGCATAGGACTCAATCAGTGCATACAAAGCTTGATGGAGAAATCATACTTAGAGAATCGCCCGTTGATCCAGTTGTTGATTTGCCAGTTAAAGAAATGGTTTCATTGGTTTGGGAAGAGGGAACCTCATCTTCCAACGCCTCGGTAATGGAAGAGGTAGATGCTCTGTCATATATACCATTTATGCATTCTAGATATGATTCTGCTTAAATATGAAAGATTTTAATGGCAAGTTAGCTGTCGTTACAGGCGGGGCATCAGGAGTGGGCTTTGCAATTAGTGAAGCTTTAGCCAAGGAGGGTGTCAAGGTTATTCTTACAGATATTGAGCAAGATAGCCTTGAAAGTTCAACTGCGTTATTGACTGAGCAATCCTTGAATGTGGCTTGCAAAGTTGCTGATGTTTCAAGCATTGATTCTATGCATGATCTTGCAAGCTGGTGTCAATCTGAGCATGGTTCAGTTCATTTGCTTTTTAATAATGCTGGTGTTGCACCTGCTGAATTGCTTCCAATTTGGGATACAAAACCAAATGATTGGGAATGGGCTTATGGCGTGAATGTTATGGGAGTGCTCCATGGTATTCAAGCTTTTGTTCCTGGAATGTTAGCTCATGGAGAGGATTCTAGAGTGATTAATACTTGCTCTGGAAATGGTGCGTTTGTAAATTTACCCTCAACTCCTATTTATACTTCATCAAAGGCTTCAGTCTCAAGCATTACTGAGGTATTAAAATTACAGCTTGAGCAAGCGGAGGCAAATGTGAAAGTTTCAATTTTATTTCCAGGTCCACACACGGTTAGGACTAAATTATTTTCGGCAGAACGAAATCGTCCAGAGGAGCTAGCAAGAGACCCCAATGCTCCAGAACACCCAATTTCTTCAGTTGAAGATATGTTAGAGATGATGAGCTCGATGGGTATTGAAATGGAAACAACTGAGCCAGAAGAGGTTGCTTCATTTTGCCTCAAGCAAATTAAAGAGGGCAAGTATTGGATAAACCCAATAAATGAAAAGAGTGAACAAGCTTTCAAAGATAGAGTAGATTCAATTATTAATAGAAGCGATTTACCAAATCCTAATATTTTTTAAAATTTAAAGTTTTATGAGCGTTCAAACAGTCGATCACTTTTTTAATCCATCATCTAAGGATTTTATTCATGATCCTATTCCAACTTTAGAAAAATTAAGCTCTGAATTTCCTATTTCTAGATTTGATGGCTGGAATGCATGGCTAATAACAGGCCATGAAAATATCATCAATTGTTTGTTAGATAGGAGACTGTCAACAGATTTTAATTTATGGGAATATGCACCTGAGAAAAAACCATTAGAGGAGATGGATGCTTTTGAAAAATTAATGAATAATAATTTATTTTTTTTGGATAGGAAAAATCATTTACGATTAAGGAAATTAGCTCTTCCAGCTTTCTCTCCTAGAATCATGGATCAAATGAAAGCAAGATTTCAAATCCTTTGCAAGGACCGATTTGATGAAATTGGAACACCTCAGAGCTTTAATTTTGCTAAAGAAGTTTCAGAAATGTTCCCCACTCAAGCCATAGCAAGTCTTGTTGGTATTCCAAGAGATAAATTTCCTATCTTTGATTCACTTGCTTACGGTGTAGTAAGAGGGATTAATCCAATGTTGACTCCCGACCAAAGAAAAGAAGCCATTAAAGGAGTTCCAGAAGGTTTAGAGCTTCTCAATGATTTAATTAACGAGAAACGCACCCACCCGGAAGATGATTTTTTATCAACTCTTATTTTGGCTGAAGATGAGGGCTCTAAATTATCAAATACAGAAATGTGTGCTTTGGTTGGAGCAGTTCTAGGTGCTGGTTCAGATACAGCGGTAGACCTTCATAGCTACTTAATAAAAAATTTACTCAGTCACCCAAATCAATTAAAAGCATTAAAAAATGATGAAAGTTTAGTGCAAGGCGCTATTTCTGAAACTTTGAGATATGAGCCTTCAGGAAAAACTGGTCTGGCAAGGTACGCATCTGAAGATTTAGATATAAAAGGTAACCATATCCAAAAAGGTCAGATGGTCCAATTAATAACTAACACAGCAGGTATGGACTCATCTATCTATGATGAGCCAAGGAAATTTGATATTCGACGAAATCATGATAAGAGCATATCTTTTGGTCAAGGTCCACATTATTGTATTGGCGTTACTCTTGTGAGATCTCAAACGGAAGTAATGTTAAAAGAATTATTTAAACGATTTCCAGACTTATCTATGGGCGATGAAATTATCTATGATTATAACCACCATAATGCTCGTAGAATGGATGTTATGACAGTCAAGACTAATATATCTTAATCATAAATCAGACAGCAAATGAAAGTCTTTCTTGAAAGAGGAATTACTCATTTAGATCTTCATGGGATTAAACACGAAGATGTAGATAAAGAAGTCTTAGATTTCATATATCAGCATCAAGACCTTTTACCTCTAATTATTATTTGCGGCAATAGTAATAAAATGATCAGCATTGTTACCCTTGCATTAAAAAAAGTAGATATTAAATTTTCATCTCCGCGCTTTGGAATCATTCGAATTGAAAAGGTTTAGAGCTATTTTTTTTGTAAAAAAGCTAGACATATGCTTATAAATTCTGATTAACTGTACTTAGAAACATTCATTAACGTATGGGGGATACTATGAATAATCTAAAATTAACGCTATTTGCTTTACCTTTAACACTTTTATCAGCATCATCATTTGCTGCTGTTGAGCTTGAAGAAGTTGTAGTAACAGCTCAAAAGACAGAAAAATCTCTTCAAGATACTCCTATAGCAGTCACTGCTGTAACAGAAGCGACAATTCAAGACTTAAATATTAAAAATGTGGTTGATTTACAAGGTATTGCTCCAAATGTAATGCTTTTACCCGCTCCAGCCAATAACACAGGAGCTTCATTGGCAATCCGTGGTGGAGTTGCAATGAACCCTGCTATTACATGGGAGCCATCTGTAGGTACTTATGTTGATGGTGTTTACATGGGAAAAACTCAAGGTGGTATATGGGATTTAGTAGATTTAGAAAGGGTTGAAATCCTAAGAGGACCTCAAGGCACACTGTATGGAAGAAATACCCTTGCTGGTGCGGTTAATTTTATCAGTAAAAAACCTTCAGGTGCTGGTGTTTCAGGCGCAGTGACATTAGGTAATTATGGATTAAAGCAAGGTCGTATCATTGCTGATTATGAAATTGGTCAAGATATATTTGCCAAGGTTGTTATGCATAATAAAACTAGAGATGGTTTTGTAAAAAATCTTCCTGGCCCACAAGGACCAACAACAGGAGTTATTCCAAATAATGTCAATCCTCCAACACCAATGTTAGATGTCATTGATTCAAAAGGATTTAAACTTTCACTCTATTATGCAGGCGATCAGACTCAGGTAGATCTTTCATTTGATTGGACAGATCAGGACAATGTTCCTCCTCACCCTCAATTAGGAAATATGGCTGATTGGTGGGCTGGCGCAGTTGGATTTGGCGCATCGCCAGCAACAGGTGGTCTTCAAGTGGCCCCTCTGCATCTATACGATAGACTAGGCTTTGATAAAACCACTTCATTGGATAATGAAATGTATGAGACTTCAACTGTTAACGGTATAAATTTAATCATTACTCGTCAAACAGGTTTAGGTGAATTGAAATTAACGTTGGCCGATCGTAAGCTTGATTGGGATGATCAACTAGATATGGATGGTACACCTCACTATATTTTCCATACTGCAAGACACACATCCTATTCATCCCAAACAGTTGAGCTTCAACTAACTGGCTCGAATAATTTTATGAGTTATGTAGCAGGATATTATTCATTTGATGATGATGCATTTACCCACAATCCTCAGTCAGGATTTATGGGCGGATTTTCTATTGATCAAAGGTATTCAGGCGGCGGTGATGCCAGCGCTTTTTATGCTCAAGTAACTTTTGATATTGGTGATAAAACTGATATTACTGTTGGGTCAAGAAAAACTGAAGAAGATAAAAAAGGCTATGCATCTTATTCAGGGTACTGGACAGTTGATCAGGAGCGAAGCGATAGCAACACCAGTAATACGTTTATTATTAATCATCAATTAAGTGATTCAACAAACATATATGCAAAAGCTGCAGATGGTTTCAAAGCTGGAGGCTATAACACTGAAGCGTCTAATCCAGCACAAGCTGGAGCTGGATATGGTCCTGAGCTTATTGAATCAGTTGAATTTGGTTTAAAGGGTCGATATATGGATAACAGGCTGTCTATTAATGCTGCTATTTTTGATAATGAGCATGATGATATGCAGGTTGCATATTTTACAGCTGAACAAGCAGCAGCATCTGTAGTATTGAACAATTCAGCTGAACAATCTGGATTTGAGCTTGAGGCAGTAGCATTACTAAATGATACAACTAAATTCACTCTAAATTATGGTAATTTGGATAGTAAATATACTGAATCAGTAATGGCTCCTGATGGATTTGCTCCTGAGTTATTTCCATATGCCCCAGAGAGTATGATCTATGCTTCAATAGAAAAAGATTTTGGAAATTATAGAGCTAGACTAGATCATTCAAGAGTTGGTGAGCACAATGCATTCCCATACAGCAGTTTAGATCCGAGATCTGCTTTAACGCATGTTGATGAAAGAAGCATTACTGATTTTAGATTGATGACAAGTCCCATGGATAATTTAGATCTAACATTCTGGATTAAAAATCTTAACAATGAGTCTTATGTAGTCAACATGATTCCATTTGGACCAGGTTTTGGTCAATTGACTCTAGATTTCTATGGTCATCCAAGGACTATAGGTATGGATTTATATTATAAATTCTAATTCTCTAATATAATAAAAGCCCTGGTTCATATCAGGGCTTTTTTTTGGGTAAAAATTATGGAAAACAATTGGGACGATATATTTAGATTTGATGAGCAACTTTCTGAAGAAGAGAGAATGATTAAAGACAATGTTCGAGAATACTGTCAAAAGTCTTTAATGCCAAGAATTCTAGAATCTAATAGAAACGAAACCTTTCATCCTGAAATTTTTAAAGAGATGGGAGAGCTTGGAATTTTAGGCGCTACCATTAAAGGTTATGGTTGTGCCGGGATTAATTATGTTTCTTATGGATTGATTACAAGAGAAATAGAAAGAGTAGATACAAGTTATCGCTCTTCTTTTAGTGTTCAATCTTCTCTTTCCATGTATGCAATTTATAACTTTGGTTCAGAAGAACAGAAAGAAGAGTTTTTGCCAAAAATGGCAACAGGAGAATTAGTAGGTTGTTTTGGTTTAACAGAGCCTGATGCTGGATCAGATCCGGGCAGTATGCTTTCTAGAGCAAAAAAAGTTGAAGGCGGTTATGAATTAAATGGCTCGAAAACATGGATAACCAATGCTCCAATTGCGGATGTCTTTGTAATTTGGGCTAAAGATGAGCAAGGTGTTTTAAGAGGCTTCATCGCTGAAAAAGATTTCAAAGGCCTGGAAACAAAAGCAATGGAAGGTAAATTTGCTTTAAGAGCTTCTATAACTGGTCAAGTATTCATGTCTGATGTTTTTATTCCAGATGACCACGTCTTACCACTTGCGCAAAGTTTCAGAGGGCCATTCACTTGTTTGAATATGGCTAGATATGGTATTGCATGGGGTGTTATAGGTGCTGCAGAATTTTGCTGGCATGCTGCAAGACAATACACCCTTGATAGGGTGCAATTTGGTAATCCTCTGGCTGGAAAGCAATTAATCCAAAAAAAATTAGCTGATATGCAAACAGAGATATCTCTTGGGCTGCAAGCTGCTCTTCGTGTTGGAAGGTTAATTGATGAAGAAAAAATGGTTCCAGAGATGATCTCTCTTATAAAACGCAATAATTGTGGTAAAGCTCTTGATATAGCTCGCATGGCAAGAGATATGCATGGCGGTAATGGAGTGATTGATGAGTACCATGTTGTAAGGCATTCAATGAATCTTGAGGCTGTTAATACTTATGAAGGCACTCATGATCTTCATGCGCTTATTCTTGGTAATTTTCAAACAGGCATAGCATCATTTGAGTAAACCCTTGTTTATAGTTAATTAAGTTTTTCTTTTCAAAGAATATCAATAAAAATTACTTAAGCTTTTATATAAAAAGTCTATAATGTAAAGTAAACTTTACATATTAATAAAAATGTCTGAAAAATATACTCTACAGCAGGCAAAAACTGCAAAGCGGATAATTAAGTATTTTGCTAAATTTCAGGCATCAATTTTCTTATTGAGCAAGGGAAGGCTTTGGAATAAATGGCCTGGCGGTTTTCCGATTATGGTTGTTGAGACCAAAGGGGCAAAGACCAATAAAATTAGAAATATTCCTTTGATTTATGTTCATAAAGAAAATATGCCTATACTTGTTGCTTCACTAGGAGGCATGCCCAAAAATCCCAATTGGTATTATAACGTTAAGGCTCATCCAGAATTAAAAATTTCAACCATCAATGGAGCTGGGAATTATTTTGCAGAAGAAGTGTCAAAAGAGAAAAAAGACGAATTGTGGCCTTTAATTTGTTCATTCTATCCAGATTATGAAACTTATCAGAATAATACCTCTAGAGAAATACCTGTTTTTTTGTGTAAGCAAATATGAATCTAATAGAAGCAAGTAACATTACCAAGGATTTTTCGTTAGGCACACAAACGGTAGAAGCTTTAAGAGGAGTCACTTTTGGTATAGAGCAGGGTGAATTTATCGCCATTATGGGACCATCAGGTTCTGGTAAATCAACTTTAATGAACATAATAGGATGTCTCGACAGCCCAACAACTGGAACATACCATCTTAATCAACAAGAGGTAAGCACTTTGAGTGGAGATGAGCTGGCTGGAATTAGAAATAAAGAAATTGGTTTCGTATTTCAAACTTTTCATTTATTAGCTCGTAATAGTGCTCTTGATAATGTAATGTTGCCATTAAAATATGCAGGCGTTAGTAAAGCAGATCAAGTTAATAGAGCAAAAGATAAATTATCTCAAGTAGGGCTTGAATCTAGAATGAATCACCAACCTTCTGAACTTTCAGGAGGGCAGCAACAAAGAGTTGCCATAGCAAGAGCGTTAGTAAATAACCCATCTATTTTGTTTGCTGATGAGCCAACGGGAAATTTAGACAGCCAAACAGGACATGAGGTTATGCAACTTTTTCATAATTTACACAAGCAAGGTCAGACTATTATTCTCATTACTCATGAAAATGAAATTGCTGCTGAGGCTCAAAGAACGATATATATTAAAGATGGTTTGATAGAATCAGACACAAGAAAGGAATAACTATGAAATATTTGATGCCACGAAAGATTAGTTTATTTATATCACTAATTATGATTGTGAGCTGTGGGGGCGGCAAAGAAGAAGAAGAGTTTAAGTTTTATACTTTAAAAGAAGCTGGAGCTCAACAGCTTGAGCTAACCGTTGAAGCCTCTGGGACAGTAGAGGCTATTTCATCAATTGAAATCAAATCAAAGGCATCTGGTCAAATTCTTTTTCTGGGTGCAGAAATTGGAGATTATGTTGATGAGGGGGTTGTTCTTGCGAGAATAGATCAAAGAACGCCAACTAATACCCTTGCTCAAGCCAATGCTGATCTTGAGGTAGCCAAAGTTCGTTTAAGCAATGCAAAAAATCAATTTGAGCGTTCTAAAAAATTGCATGATGAGGGCAATATCTCTGATAAATCATTTGAAGATGCTCAAGAATCTTTTTCTTCAGCAAGAGCTCAGCTTGTAAGAGCAGAGGTATTTTTAGAGAATGCTCGTATTGCCCTTGATGATACTAGCGTTAGATCGCCAATTGCAGGCACTGTAATCAGCAGGGCGGCCGAAGTTGGACAAGTAATAACCTCACCAACATCAGCTGTGGGCGGCGGAACTTTATTAATGGAGATGGCGGATCTGAATAAGGTGCGAGTGAGAGCATTAATAGATGAAATTGATATTGGTAAGATTACTATTGGCCAAGAAGTCACTTTAAAGGTTTCAGCATATCGAAATAAAAAATTTATAGGAATTGTGTCCAAAATAGAGCCCATGTCAAAAATTGATCAGAATGTCACAACATTTCCTGTATTAATAGACATAGAAAATAAAGATAATTTATTGCTGATTGGCATGAATACAGATGTTGAGATTGAAATTTTAAATGAAGAAGTTGCATTGGCTCTTCCGGCAGGCTCTCTAAGGACTAGAAAAGATATTGCCTCTGTTGCACCTTTATTGGGTATTAAAAAGGGCGAGTTAAAAAATTTTTTATCAAAAAGAGTTGAAGGTGAAAATTTCGATGCATTCATAGTGCTAAAGAAGACTAAGAAGGGTGCAAAGCCAACTTGGATTAAAGTTGGGAAAACCGATTTAAATTATGTTGAAGTAAAACAAGGTATTGGTAACAAGGAAGTTGTTTATGTTCTGCCTAGCGAAGGACTCATAAAATATCAACAAAGGTTTTCAGAGCGTGTTAAAAGTAGATTTGGTTAGATAATGATCCTTCAAGAATCAATTACCACAGCCGTTGATTCAATCAGGGCTAATTTATTGAGATCCCTCTTAACTACAATTGCAATTGTTATTGGAACTGCATCTGTCATAGCAATGGTAGGTATCGGATCAAGCGCTCAAAGGGCAATTGATGATTCTATAACAAATGCATCTGCTAGAACTCTAGTAGTTTATCCATCAAGAGGTCGCGGAACACAAAAAATTAGTGCAGCTCCACTTTCAATCTCTGATGCTGATGCGCTGATGAAAGATAAAGAAATTAATTGGAGAATTGCACCTGAAATTCGTGGTAGTAAATCACTTAAGTATAAAAATGAAAGCATTAGCATTCAGGTTATAGGAGCTAGAGAGGATTATTTAAGTATTCTAGGGTATGAAATTGATGACGGGAATTTTTTTACACAAAGAGATGATCTAGCAAGAAAACGATATGCTGTTTTAGGCTCAAGTGTTGGAGCAGAACTTAAAACATCTTCCAAAGCTTTAGTTGGTAAAGACATTGATCTTGGTGGAGTAACGTTTAAAGTTATTGGTGTTGTTAATTCTGAAGGATCCTCGGGGTGGTCTAATCCAGATGAGCAGATATATATTCCTTTGTTTACTGCATCTGATAGAGTTTTTGGAAGGGATAGAGTTGATGCAATTCGAGTCGAGGTTCCAAATGCTTATACGCCTGAAGAAGCTATGATTTCAATTGAGAGGGTTCTTAGGAGAGAACATGATATAGGTCCAGGTGAAGAAAATAATTTTAGAATAAATGATTGGTCACAATTTACTGATTTGCAAAAACAGGCAACGGCAATTTTTTCTGCATTACTTATTGGCATAGCAGGGATTAGTCTAATGGTTGGTGGAATAGGTGTAATGAATATTATGCTTGTATCTGTAACTGAGAGAACAAGAGAAATAGGCTTAAGAAAGGCCTTAGGAGCAACACATCAAGCGATATTACTCCAATTTATCATAGAAGCTGTGACCTTATGTATTATTGGGGGAGTTATTGGAGTTATTTTTGGTTCCAGCCTATATTTTTTAGTAACAGTTTTTCAAGACTGGGTTTTCACCATTCCATTTTCTGCCATTTTAGGCTCAGTTATGTTTTCAGCATTTGTTGGATTATTTTTTGGTATTTGGCCAGCAAGAAAAGCAGCACAATTAGAACCAGCAGTAGCACTTCGTTACGAATAATTTATGAAAGTCATTCAATTGCTTCCGGAGCTTAAAATTGGTGGTGTTGAGCGTGGCACAGTAGATCTTTCTGAGCATCTTAAACAAATAGGGCATGAGTCTGCTGTAATTTCTGCGGGAGGAGAACTGCTAAGTTTATTGAACGATCATGGTGCTAAACATTACACTCTACCAATCGCCAAAAAGAATATTAAAGCTTTATTTCAAGTTAAAAATTTAAGAAAAATTTATTCAGAGTTTCAACCAGATATAGTTCATGTTCGTTCAAGATTTCCTGCATGGATAAATTACTTGGCATTAAAAAATTTCAATTCAAAAAAACCAATCGTTGTATCAACATTCCATGGTCTGTATAGCAAGCCTTTTTATAGCAAATCAATGTCTTATGCAGATGAAGTAATTGCAATTTCGCAAACGGTTGAAGATTATATTAAGCAAAATTACCAAGTAGATGAGTCCAATTTGCATTTAATCTATCGAGGGTGTGACCTTGAAGAATTTAATACCAAGCCATTAACCGAAGAATGGAAAGAAGAATGGTTTAAAGAGTTTCCTCAAACTAAAAACAAAATTATCCTTAACTTGCCTGGCAGGATTACAGGATGGAAAGGGATAGAAAGTTTTATTGATTTATTCACTCATATAGATACAACAAAGTTTCATGGAATTATTCCAGGTCCAGTTGCTAAAAATAAAAAGAATTATTTTCAATCTTTAAAAAAGTCTATTCAAGCAAATAACCTTTCAGATCATATTACTTTTTGCGGAGCAAGATCTGATATTTCAGATGTTTATAAGATTTCGGATATAGTTTTGAATTTATCATCAAAACCTGAACCCTTTGGTAGAACAATTATTGAGGCTGCTGCTTGTGGTAGCCTTGTTATGGGTTGGGACAGAGGGGGTGTCAAAGAATCCATTAAATCAATAAATGCATTCGGTTTGGTAGAGTGTGGGAATATTCAGTTGCTTGCTAAAAAAATTGATCAAATCTTAAGTGAATCTCCGCCTCAATTTATACCTGAGAAATTTACAAAAGAGCATTTAGTTAATGCAACGATCAATATTTATGAGTTAGCATTAAGTAAAGCGCTATAAATTTCTTTTGTTTTCTTAGCGGCTTTTGAAACTGAATATTCTTCAATTAAAGCAGCCTTTATACCTTTCATATTCAGTTGAGGTAAAAGAGGAACCATCTCTTCAAGAAGAGTTTGTAGACTGTTTTGATCATTTGGTTCTGATAGGCATTCGCTAGGAATTAAATCTGGAATCATGCCAACTCTTGAAGCAAGAACTGGAATCTCATGATTAATTGCTTCCAATGCAACTCTTGGACCTCCTTCTCGGAGACTAGATACAATAAGCCCGCTGGCACTTTTATATTTATTTTCAATTGAGTTGTAATTACAATTTGTAATTATTTCAATCCGGCCTGTAAGAGCAAGATCGATAATGAGCTGATTTAACTTTTCTTCTTCTGGACCAGAGCCAATGATTTCTAGCTGTTTATCAATATTGACCCAGCTTCTTATTAGATGATCAAAACCTTTAACTTTTTCAAGTCTGCCTATTGAGATAATAGGTCCTTTGCGTGTAGATGACTCGCCTGCATGTGAGGGATTAAACCAATTAGGAATATAGGCACTTCCAGGAATGCCATTAATGATTTTTTTGTTGACACCTATTACAGCATCCATATTTGTAAATGCATAATTATTCTTTTTATGACCATGTATGGTAGAAACAATCTTGATATTGCTGAAAGTTTTAACCCATTTTCCAATGGTGCTGGCTTTAGCACCATGGCAATGCAAAATAGATATATTATTTCTATGGAGATACTTAATTAATTTGTATGTATTGAGTGGAGAATATCTTGATCCTATGTTTAATGATGTAGTTTTAACTCCATGCATCTGAGCATGAATAGACTCATCACAAATTATGACCTGATCTGATATATCAGACATACTCGATGCTAATTCATAAACATGCTGTTCAATCCCTGCAAAGATTTTACTTGAAATTAAATGAGCTATTTTCATTCTTGAGGATTGATAAATTTCATTATAGAAAAAGATATTTTCTTAACTTCTGCAAGAGGTTCAAAATGCTCAGATGGGTTTTCAATCTTAGAAAAGTTTGTCCTGCCTTTCTCATTAATAATTCTTACAACCCCTACTCTCTTTAAATTTACTAACTCATTCATAGATTTTCTTATTTTCTTGGCACCAAAAATCCGTCTGTATTTTGGGTCCTCTATTTGAATTAGATAGGTTTTACCATGTGCAGATAGCGCCTCAAATACAAGGTTTGAGCTATCAGGCGTTACAAATTTTAAAGCCGATTGATTTAAGCTGTCTTGAAATACATCGGACCCAGGAGAATTTAAATCAATAAAGTTAGCATTAGAGTACTGATTTAGCTCTTCTTTTATTTTTAAGTTAATAGCATCAGGGGTTCTGCGAGAATTAAAAATTTTAAACTCATAGTTTGGATACATACTTAAAATATAATGGAGTTGCCGCATTAAAATTTCTTTATCAAATTTATAATGTTTGCTAAGTCCTCCAATAGCTATTATTGCCTGATTTTCATTGACCGGAGTATGGGAGGGTGCTGCAAGAGATCCTTGAAATGTAATAACATTTTTAGGAAGTCTTCTCTTTTGAAAATCATGCTTTGGAGCACAAATTAAATCAAAGGAATTAACTTCATAGGTTGGACGCAAGATGGCTATTGAAGTTGCGTGCCTGCCATGATTATTTTTTAAGTATTTTTTTGATTGAAGAATTCTTGAGTAAACCTTGTGCCCTGCACCAATCAATATAATTGATTGATCAGTTTCCTCTAATTTAGAAAAGATTGACTCAGAATCTTTTAAAGGAGTTTTAGTTTTAGAGCAATCAATAGAGGTTAATGAAAAGACTAATTCTTGTTTAAGTTGATTCAACAAAGCATCGACTTGTTTCAGGTGTCCAGTAATTGAATCTTTAAACCAGTAAATATGCATTAAATTATTACTATTTTTCTGTCTCGATTTAAAAACTATATTGTTAAACTCATTTTATGAGACAGCAAGCTCATCATAGAACAATTTTTCTTTAGGATATACACTTAGGAGCAAGCGGGCATGGCCAGCCCGCTCTAATTGGTCTTAGGGAAAAAATTTAGAGGAAAATTTTTAACCAACTTGTTCCTTTGACACAGTAGATTTAAAAAAGTTCATACTTCTTCTAAATTATGGATACATCCATGACATAAAGCATTCAAGCATAAGAACCCTGATATTTATTAACTTTATAAAATTAAAAAATTTTTTGATATAAATCAATCTTGAAATATATGCTTCATGAATAATTAATATCATGGGAGAAAGTTGATTTATAAATACGACACATAGAATTTTGAAAAAATAGCCTATGTGTATATTATTAATGTATATATTCTTTAATTTATGAAACTTTAGAGGGGCTTCAGATGACTAAAAAATCGATACCATCACCAGATGAATTATACAAAAGGGCTCAAGACATAAAGCCTGTACTTGTTAGTAGGGCAGAAGAAACCGCAAATTTAAGAAGACTTCCTGATGAAACAATCCAAGATTTTAATGATTTAGGTTTTTTTAAGATACTTCAACCTATTCGATGGGATGGATATGAAATGGATCCGATAGTTTTTTATAAAGTTACCGGCATCATTGCTGAGGCATGCATGACTTCTGCTTGGGTATTTTCAGTTCTAGCAGTTCATAGTTGGCAAATCTCTGTTTATGATGAGCGAGCTCAACAAGATGTTTGGGGGGATGATAATTCTGTTCTAATTTCATCTTCATATGCCCCAAAAGGAATAGCAAAGCCTGAGGGTGATGGATTTAGAGTTTCAGGAGAATGGGACTGGTCATCAGGGAGCGATCATTGTGATTGGTTTTTTGGAGGAGCAGTTTTAGATCCCGCTGTTGGATTTGAAAGTTTCGTCACTTTATTAATACCTAGAGAAGATTATGAAATTATTGATAATTGGCATGTTTATGGTTTAAAAGGAACTGGGAGTAAAAAGATTAAGGTTAACGACGCCTTTGTTCCAAATTATAGAATTCATTATTTAAAAGATGCATTCATATCAGAAAGCCCAGGAAATAAAACTAATACAGGTCCTTTATATAAACTTCCATTTGGCCAAGTATTTACTCATTCTGTTGCTGTGCCTTCTCTTGGTGCTTATAAAGGTGCATTAGAGTCTTTTGTTGATGGAGCAAAATCACGAGTATCAAGTTTTGGTGTTGAAGCAAAAACCAACCCTGTAACTTCAGCCTTGATAGCTGAAGTTACCTTAGAGATTGATCAAATGTGGAATACTTTGGAGGCTAATTTTAAAGTAATGATGGATGCTGTTAGTAATTCTAAAAAAATAGATATCAATGATCGAATTAAATTTCGACACCAAGCCGGTGTAATTAATGATCGTTGTGTAGCCGGCGCATTAAAATTGGTTAAAGCAAGCGGAGGAGCAAGTGTTTATCTTGGTCATGATGTCATGAATAAGTTTATTGATATCATGACAACTCAAGTTCATGTTGCGAATATTTCTGATCCTTTCGCAATTGATTATGGATCGACCGTTTTAGGAGCAGAGACTGAAAATTTAATGCTTTAATTCAATAGAAGGGAGCAATATGAATACAATACCACTAAGAAAAATTAATCAAACACCTCCCCCAGATAGATATGCAAGGGGCTGGCATTGTTTGGGTTTAAGTTCTACTTTTAAAGATCAACCAAAAGCCATCACGGCTTTTGGAACGCGTATTGTGGTCTTTAGAAATTCTGGAGGTGATGCAGTTGTTCTAGAAGCTACTTGCCCACACATGGGCGGTGATCTAACAATGGGTAAGGTTGATGGCGATGTTGTTAGATGTCCTTATCATGATTGGGGCTGGGGCGCTGAAGGAATGTGTCTGGATATTCCTTACGCAAAAAAAATTCCAAAAAATGCAAGAATTAGAAGTTGGCCTGTTTGTGAGGAGAACCATTTGCTATTTATATGGAATGATCCTGAGGGATTGCCACCATTAGAAAATGAGATTGTTCCTAGGGAAGAATCTGCATTTGCTGAAGATTGGTCTGATTGGGTCATTGAAGAGAACGTGATACATATTAATTGCCGTGAGCTTATCGACAATATGTCAGATAAAGCTCACTTTATTACCGTTCATGGTTTAAAAGCACCATCTCTTTTTAAGAATATTTTTGAAGGACACAAGGCAACTCAAATTATGAATGCATTTAATGATGAAGGTTCTGAATTTGGTGAAGGGGGTGAATTAAGATCTTCTGCTACATATTATGGGCCAGCTTATATGATTGCAGCAATTGACAATGAGGCTGGTGGATTTTCCCATAGCTCAATTCAATTGGTTAGCCATGTTCCTATTGATAGAGATAGCTTTTTGCTTCGCCATGGAGTTAAAGTTCAAAATATTCCTCATCTTAGCGAAGAAGAGAACAAAGCCGTGATTGCAGAATATACTGAAATGACACAACTTTCTTTTAAGCAGGATGTCGTCATTTGGCACAATAAATTTAGAGTTGATAATCCGCTATTGTGTGATGGAGACGGTCCATTGCATAAACTTAGGGAGTGGTATGACCAATTTTATATTGATAGAGACCAAGTTCCAAAAAAATTAGAACAACGCAAAGAATATACTGTATAGGGTTCTATTTATGTCAGATCAGTTTGATGAAATTTTTGATGTACTTGTAGTTGGTAGCGGCTGTGGTGGATTAACGGCTGCATTAACAGCTGATATTGCAAACCCTGCAAAAATATTAATTATTGAAAAAAGTCATCTCATTGGAGGTACAAGCGCCACTTCTGGTGGAGTTATATGGATCCCTGATAATCACCTTGGAAAAGAAAAGGGCGCACAGGACTCTATATCTGAAGCTAAAGAATACTTAAAAGCCACAATTCCAGCAGATGAATTTAATGAGCCCTTGATTGATACATATCTTGATCAAGGCCCAAAGATGGTTAGATTCATGGAAGAAAATACTGATGTAAGATATACCAGTCTTGAGCATTATCCAGATTATTTTCAAGATGCTCCAGGAGTTAAACTTGGAAATCGTGCGCTTGAGCCTCTGCCAGTTTCAGCTGATATTTTAGGAGACGATGTAGATAATCTCCATCCTTCTGGACCTCAAACTATTCTTTTTGGAAGATATGGAGTTAATTTTGAAGAGTCCCATGCATTTACTACTCAGTCACCGGGATGGCTTAGATTATTTTTAAAAATATTTTTTAAGTATTGGCTAGATATTCCATGGAGAATTAAACGTAAAAGATCGAGACGATTGGCCTTTGGTGCTGCCTCAGTTACAAGATTAATTTCTTCAGTAAAAAAAAGAAATATTCCTATATGGAGATCTACGGAATTAAAAGAGTACATTTTTAAAAATAATAGGGTTGTTGGCGCAGTAGTAAAAAAAGATGGTCAAATGATACGTATTAAAACTGCTAGAGGTATTATTGTTGCCTCAGGTGGATTTGGTCAGAATCAATCTATGAGAGAAGAATATCTGCCTAAACCAACTAATGCTGATTGGGGTTGTGAACCAAAAACTAATACCGGAGATCCTATTAAAGCTGCAGAAGCTATTGGAGCGCAGTTAAAGTTTATGGATAAAGCCTGGTGGGTTACAACGCTAAAAGCTCCTGATGAAGATTTTCCAAGACTAAGTGAAGTAGAGAAATCAATGCCAGGGAACTATACAGTTAATAAATCTGGGAAACGTTTTTCTAATGAGTCTCAAAATTATCTTACTTTCATGCTTGAAGTATTAAAAAAACAGGAAGAAGGAGAATCTTTCACACCAATGTATATGATCTTTGATGCCGAACATCGTAAAAATTATCCAGTTGGCCCCCTTATGCCAGGAAAGTTTTTTCCAGACTCTCTAGTAAAATTTGTTCATAAAAATTGGTTTAATGATAATTTTATTACTCGTGCAAGTTCTATTGAAGGATTAGCAAAAAAAACAGGAATTAATTCTGATGGATTAATAGATACTATCAATAAGGTTAATGAATATTCAAAAACTGGCAAGGACTTAGATTTTCAAAGAGGAGATAATGAAAGAGATCGATTCTCAGGCGATCAAAGTCTTACTAATCCTTGCCTAGGTTCAGTTACCCAAGCCCCATTTTATGCAATGAGAATTGATCCTGGAGAATTCGCTACATGCGGTGGGATGGTGATAAATAACCATGGACAAGTTATCAATAAAAATAATGATCCAATTCCTGGCCTATATGCTTCAGGGAATTGTACTCCAGCTCTACTAACTACTTATCCAGGTCCTGGAGCTACCATTGGACCTGCAATGACATTTGGATTTATTGCTGGTAAACATATTAGCGGGTCTAATACTTTGTAGCCAAAAATAAGCTTCTTCAAAAGAAGAGACTTTTTTATAAAGCTCTAAACTTCAAATTTCTTTTTTAGAAAAAAATGGATCAAGAGTTCTTCCCTCAGGTGGGCCAAAGTATGTTTGAACCTTGTAAACCTTTCCATCTTCATTTATCCAATATATCTCAATACTATCAAGTTCAATTGGCTGGTTCTCTACAGTCCCATAATTTTTGACATGAAGAGCGGCTTGGTTTTCGCATATTTGCATAAAAACTGGCTCTATTTTCCAGTGATGCCCATCTTTAAAACTATTTCTCCAAGTTTCTTCAAGAGCTATTTTTCCATTTTTATCAGGACCTCCTACAGGATCAAACATCACTACATCATCAGTCCAATTGTCCATCCACTTTTCTTTTTCTTCATTATTCCAGGTATTAAAATGAATCTTCATTGTTGTTTCAATTTGTTCTTTTGTTGGCATAAACCCTCCTTATGTGTAGATTAAATTCTGTAACCACCGTCAAGATATAAAGTTTGACCAGTTATATATTTAGCCCGATCTGAAGCAAGGAAGATTACCGCATCCGCAACGTCCTGGGCTTCTCCTAATTTTTTAAGAGCAGTATTATTTTTTGCAGCTTCAATGTATCGTTCATCGTAATCTTTACCTTTAATTCTTAAAAAAATCCCTGCTTCAATAATTCCAAGTTGAATAGAATTAGCTCTAATATTATTTCGACCTTCTTCTTTTGCAATTCCATTAATCAAGGCATCAATAGCTGCTTTAGGCGCAACAGAAAGAACATCTTTTGCAGGCCATCTAGATAACCCAATAGAACTAAGAGTTGTGTACGAACCCCCAAATTTCCTAAGAATTGGGATACTATTTTTAATGATATTAAAAAATCCATCTGCATCTGTTCTCATAACGTCATCCCATTCCTCATAAGACAACTCATTGATCCATTTCATTCTTATATCTGATCCAGTCGCATTCACTATGCTATGAATTCGTTCATTTTCTAATTCTTGGAAGAAACTCTCTACTTGAGTTTTATCATTGATTGATAGTTTTTTTGATGAAACAACTCCCCCGTGATCTAAAATTTCTTTTTTTAAATCATTGGCTGCAGTTTCATTGCCATGATAAGAAAATATTACAGGAACACCATACGAAGCAAATGTTTTACATATTGCCGAGCCAATGCCTCCACTTCCTCCAATAACGATCGCAGAGCCTTCGGGAAAATGTTTTCTTTGAGTTATATGATCTATCATTTATTTATCTATATTTACTATTATGAATTACAACTCTATTTATTTTGCATTTGTTATGTTAAAAAATATAGTCATTATTCATTTTTAATAGGAGAGTGCCTTGAAGGAACTGCTTAAAAATAAAGCTGCAATTGTTACTGGAGGTGGAAGAGGTATTGGGAGAGGGCACTGCCTTCACCTGGCTAAATCTGGAGCTTCTGTGTTGGTTAATGATATAGATTCTGAAGAAGCTGAAAAAGTTGTGAAAGAAATATTAGATGATGGAGGGGTTGCTAAGAGCAGCAGTCAGGATATCTCATCCAAAGAGGGCTGCAGACTTTTAATTGAAGAATGTGTTAAAGAGTTCGGTAACATTGATATCCTTGTTAATAATGCGGGAGTCCTTAGAGATAAATCTTTATTAAAAATGACCGATGAAGACTTTGATTCTGTCTGGAATATCCATGTCAAAGGTACTTTTTGGTCTTCTCAATTAGCAGCCCTGAAAATGAAAGAATCTGGGAGAGGCGGATCAATTATTAATACTACTTCAGGCGCTCATTTTGGCAACTTCGGACAAACAAATTATGCTGCAGCAAAAGGCGCTATTGCATCAATGACATATACTTGGGCAATTGAGCTAGCTAAGTATGGGATTAGAGTGAATGCGATTGGTCCCACAGGCTCAACAAGAATGTCTGCAACTTTTGCTTCAAGCAAAAATACAGATAATGATAATCTGGCATTCATAGACCCGACATCAAATGGCCCATTAATTGCATACCTATCCAGCGACTTAGCAAATAAAATTAGTGGTCAAATATTTGGATGTGGAGGGGAAAGACTTGCTTTGATGATTCAACCACATTATGGCAAAACTTTGAAAAAAGACGAAGGTTGGTCAGTGCAGGATATTGATGGGGTTATGGCAAAAGAGTTTATTGATGAATTTAAAAATTTGGGCATGTTATCTTTGCCATATCCATTTCACGAGGGAGTTTTTCCTCCCGGTCTTGCAGAAGATTAAATATAAATAAACATTAAGCAATAAATAATTCCAGCTAAGCCTAAGCCAAATCCTAACGGAAGATCCCTATCTTTATTTTTATAAACAACGTATAGGCATAAAGTAATGCTTGATCCAATTAATAGAATTGGCCCGATAGCTGAAGCGCCAAAAACAGATCCAATTCCTCCAAGCAATAAGAAATCACCAGACCCAATTCCATCTATTGATCTCATCATTTTATATACTTGATTGATGCAAAATAATATTCCATATCCAAAAATTAATCCAAGCAATGCATCTAAAGGAATTGTAAAAAATCCATTTGATATATTAAGCAATAACCCAGCTATAACTAAAATGATGCTAAGAGGCTGAAATAAATTGAGAGTCTGCATATCTATTATTGATTGAATATACAAGCTAATCACAATCAAGACGATCACCCATGCTGAAAGATTGATAAATTCCATTTTATTAAATATAAATAAAATAAATGCAGCAATTAATACTTCGTGAATTAAATAGCTGGAGCTTATTTTGGCATCACACGTTTGACAAGTTCCTCTACTATAAAGATATCCTACGAATGGAATAAGCTGCACAATTGTCAGTTGATTTTTGCATAGAGGGCAAAATGATCTAGGCTTTAAAATATTAACTTCGCTATTTTTTAATGGCAACCTGTAAATTAATATTGAAGCAAAACTCCCAAGACAGCCACCAAGCGCAATCAATAATAAATTAGTCAAAACTAACTCCATGATTGATTGATTATTTTTTGCGTGAAATCAAGAAGCATACGATCAATAGACTGATCGTTGGGATAGCATAGAGAGTAATTATTAAAAGTTTATCTAGCATAGATTATAGTCCTTTAGCTTTCGAATCCGGGCGTCTTGTATCTCCAAAGCCATAAAATAAACCATTTTTTATTTCTACGCTTTCTAATGCAGTTCCAGGCCCCGAAAAATATATCTTTTGGCCCAATGATTCAATCTTATTAGCGTGTTGAATATCAAAGCCTGTTTCTAACATTAGAACATCTGGCTTCCACTGATGATGTATTCTAGGAACAACAGTTGCATCAGAAATTTCCATTTTAAAGACTAAGGTATTTAGCAGAAATTGAAGAACAGTTGTAATAATCCTGGAGCCGCCAGGAGAACCAGTTGCATAAATAGGCTTACCTTCTTTCAGGACTATGGTTGGTGTCATAGAGCTTAAAGGTCTTTTAAATGGCTCAATTTTATTTGCCTCTCCGCCAATTAACCCAAATTGATTAGGTACTCCTGGTGCCGAGACAAAATCATCCATTTCGTTGTTCATTAAAATTCCAGTTCCATCAATCACTACACCAGACCCAAAGCCTGAATTTAAAGTGTAGGTATTTGAAACAACGTTTCCATTTTTATCAGCAACTGAAAAATGAGTTGTATCTAAACTTTCATGCTCCAATTCAGATCCAGGAAGAATCTTTTCAGAGGGTGTGATCGAGTTAAGTTTGATCTTCTTATATATTTTTTTTGCATATTCTTTGCTGATAAGTGATTGAACTGGAACGTCAAAAAACTCTGGATCACCTAGGTATTTAGATCTATCAGCGTATGCATACTTCATTGATTCTATTAGTAATGCTGTATAAGTTGGAGAGTTATGACGCATCTTAATTAAGTCATAATTTTCTAGAATATTTAGCATCTGAATAATATGGACGCCACCAGATGAAGGAGGGCCCATGGTCACTATCTCATGCTCATTAAAATTACCACGAAGAGTTTCTCGCCAGATTGGACGGTAATTTTTTAGATCTTTTTTAGTAATTAATCCACCATTTTCTTTCATAAAAGTATCAATTTTAGTTGCTACTTCGCCCTCATAAAAACCCTTTACACCATTTATGGAGATTGTTTTTAAGGTATTGGCTAGACTTGGTTGTTTGAGCCTCTGGTGCATTTGCACTGGATAATTTGAGTAAAAAATACTTTTAAAATTCTTATATTTTGCGAGTTTTTCATATCGTTCATTAAGCGCATCAGCCATGAACGGAGAAATAAGAAATCCATCTTCGGCTAATTCAATTGCAGGAGCTAATAATGTAGACCAGGGCAAGCTCCCAAATTTCTTATGCACTTCCCACATTCCATAAACTGTACCAGGAACTCCAATCGATAAGATTCCTTGAGTAGCTCTTTTCTTATCTACAGATCCATCTGAAGAAAGAAACATATTCTTAGTTGCAGCTTCAGGTGCCATTTCTCTGTAGTCAATGCTGAAGCTTTTGTGCGAAGCTTCATCAAACATCACCATAAATCCACCGCCGCCAATATTACCTGCTCTTGGCAAGACCACAGCCAAAGCAAATGCAACTGCTATAGATGCATCATAGGCATTACCACCTTCTGCAAGGATGGAATGACCAGCATTTGTAGCAAGGTAATGCTGCGAAACAACCATGCCATTTTTGCCAACCTCAGGATGAACAATTGCCTTTGAATTAAAAATTGCAGCTTCTATATTTAATGTACAAGCTAAAAGTAGGAACAATAAGAATTTCATTTTTATGTAAGCAGGCCTCCATCTACCCTCAAATCAATTCCATTAATATGTATGGCATCCTTAGAAGCTAAAAAGGCAATGGTGCTAGCAATGTCATCGGGAGATCTATTAACTCCATCAAGAGGCATTATTTTTTTTAAAAGCCTAGTATCAATATCTTTTGGCATGTTGGGGTTGGTTGACATAGGGGTTTCAATTGAAGCAGGACAAACACAATTAACATTTAAGCCCTTCATTCCATATTCAACTGCTAGAGTCTTAGAAAAGGCGCTAATTCCTCCTTTTGATGCGCTGTAGGCTGCAGTCCAAGCATGAGATCCAAGGGCAGCGGTTGATGAAACATTAACTATTGCTCCCTTAGTTTTAAGAAGTAATGGAAGAGCATAGCTACACATAAAAAATGTTCCGGTAAGATTTACATCAAGAATTTTATTCCAATCATCTATTTGAACCTCATGAGAGTTATCGAACCTTAAAATACCGGCAACATTGATTAGAGCGTCTAATTTACTTATATCTTTAAAAAATTTATTAATATCAACTGGTGAAGAAATATCCAATACTTTAGAAGTTGATTCTGCATTTGTCAGCATGGATTTGGTTTTAGTAAGCTCATCCTCATTAATATCTACAATAATAAGAATTGCCCCTTCAGCATCCATTCTCAAGGCTGTAGATCTGCCAATTCCTGATCCAGCCCCTGTAACTATAGCAACTTTACCTTTGAATCTTTTCATTGTTTGCAATTGGATTTAGAGTGTAGTTTATATTAATTGCTCTTCTGCAAAAGCTTTAGCCCATTTATAATTTGCTTTTCCATTTGGAGCTCTTTGTACTTCATCGGTAAATAGAATAGTTTTAGGCAGCTTATATCCAGCAATGCTTTTTCTAGTATTTTCAATTAACTCAGATTCATTAACCTGCTGATTATCTACAGTTGAAACAACTGCTACAATTTTTTGGCCAAATTTTTTATCTGGCATACCAACCACCAAACAATCAAAAACCAAAGCATCTTTTTTTAATGCTTCTTCAACTTCTTCTGGGTAAATTTTTTCACCTGCAGAATTTATGCAATTACTGCCTCTCCCTAATAGAGTAATTGTTCCATCTACCTCAAGTTTTGCATAGTCGCCAGGAAAACTATATCTGACGCCATCAACCTCTCTGAATGTTTCAGCAGATTTTTTTTCATCTTTATAATAACCAACCGGAACAAGACCAGATGTTCCAATTAGGCCTATCTTTTCAGATCCTGGGGTAAGAATCTCTCCATCATCCGCTAAAACAATTACACCTGGATTGAGAGCAAATTTAGCTGTAGCTGGGGGGTTGTCTCTTGTTGTTACAGAGGCACCCATTCCACCTTCTGTGGATCCCATTGTATCCATTAACTTCATATCATGATGCTCTAACAGTCCCTGTTTAACTTCAGCACTCCACATAACACCACTTGAAATAATTACCTGTACAGAACTTATATCATAGGCATTACCATCTGATACGCCTCTATTTAAGGCATCAAGCATCGGTTTTGCAAATGCATCACCAACAATCACAATATTCGTTGCTTTTTTGTTTTGAACTTGAGCCCATAACTGATCTGGATTAAAACCAAGATTGCTTGTGGTTATTGCAGTACCACCAAGAAGCAGGGGTAAGAATGCACCTAGCCACATACCTGTTCCATGCATAAGGGGGCATCCAACTACACTCCTTATGAATGCATTACTGGATTTTGATGCTTCTATTCTTGATTCTAGGTCACTTAAATCTTCAGGAACATCGTAGCCCATTGCCTTAAGTGTTCTAAAAAGATAAACAAGGAACTCTCCTTGTTTGTACATTACACCCTTAGGCATTCCAGTTGTACCGCCGGTATAAAGCATATAAATGGTTTCAGGATCTCGATGAATTCTTTTCATGGGAGGATGCTGGTTCAAGAGCTCTTCATATTTTAAAGATTGATCAAATTTTGATTCTGTTCCATCTGAAACTTCTATCCAAGCCTTGATATTAGGAAGAGATCCAGCAATTTCCTTTATTCTTGAGCTATAGCACGCATGATAAAAAACTGCTTCAGCATCTGAGTTTTCCAGTAGGTAGATTAATTCTTCCTCAACATAACGGTAGTTAACATTTATTGGGATACCGCCAATTTTAAAGATCGCATATTGAGCAATTAAGTATTCATTGGAGTTGTTTAAATAAAGACCAGCTTTTGAATTAGCCCCGAGCCCCACTTCGCTTAACGCAGATGCAATTTTACTTGACCTGTCGTCATATTCTTTCCATGAAACAATATCTTCACCACATATCAAAGCATCATTTTCAGGCACTAAATCTGAAACCATTTCCCAAACCGACGCAAAATCTAAATTCATTCTCTCTCTCCTTTAATTAAGGTTTTGACCTATTCTTCTTCCTGAAAAGATACAATCAGCGACCGATAAGCCTGAAACATAAATATTTGAACATATGCCTACAGCGGTTCTTCCTGCTGCGTATAAGCCTGGAATCTCAACATTTGATTGATTTAATACTTCGCCTGTTTCTTCATTAACCTTTAAACCTCCTAAGGTTAAACATGGTAAAGGCGCCATGCTTGAATCTATGGAAATATCCATTATATAGAAGGGGGGTTTAAGCTCCTTCATATCTTTTGAGTTTTTTTGAAATTCACAGTTTGTTTCATTTCTAGCTGCAGCATTATATTTATTTATAGCATCAGTTAGGTTATTTTCTGGTATGTCATATATTTTAGACAATTGTTGAAGAGTCTTTCTTTTTTTAGCATTAAAATACATCAGAACCCTTGCCGAGTCTCTTTGAAATGGAAGAGCTGCAGCTGCCTCTTCTTTTGCTTTAGTAAAAAGCTCTTGATCTAAAATTAAATAAGCTTTACCTTTATGATCCTCGCACATGGCATCTCCAAGGGTTGCTCCATAGACCATTTCATTTCCAAATCTCACACCATTCTTGTTTACCACAAGACCTCTTGCAAATGCCATTGGCGGATTAATCATTCTCCATGCTGTTACTCTATTCATATGATCAGTTTTTCCGCCAACGCTTTGACCAAGTCTGATTCCAGAGCCTGTATCATGAGAGGTTCCTAAAGGCATTCCATCTTTATATTTAGGCGCATTATCTTCAACCATCTCTCGATTAAAGATAAATCCACCTGCAGATAAGCACACTCCTTTGTTGGCTTTTATGTGAACAACTTCTCGGTAATTCTTTTCGATTTTTTGGGCACGATTAACATAAATTTTACCTATAAATTGGGGAATAAAAGCTCCTGGCATATTTTGCGGAATCAGCATTTGAAATGTTTCGGCTTTAGACATGAGTTTTTTATGTTTTTCTGCAATTTTTCCAGAAGGAAGCATTAAAGCTTTTATTCCGAGCACTCTACCTTCTGTTGATATCACTAAAGAACGTGCTTCAGTCTGAGGAAAGATTTTCAAGCCTTTAGAGATTGCTGATTTCTTTAGGGGATAAAATATTGTACCTCCAACACCTATTGGTTTAAATGGACCTTCTTCATATCCTCTATGACCCCTGGGAGCTGGCAAGGCTTTTTCCATGTAGCTTGGTACAAGGGAGTTATCAGAGTGGTAAAGAAAATAACCTGCGCCTGGATAACTCGTTTTAGTTTTATAATATTGGGAATTAAATTGCACACCATTGTCCATCAACCATTGCGTATTTTCAGCAGATGTCTTACAGAATTTTTTTAAGGTAGTCTCTTTGACGATATCGCCTGTTTCTTGAATTAAATAATTAAACATATTTTCTACTGAATCTTCTACTCCAGCTTCTTTTTGTATAGGAGTTCCTCCTCCAGCATAAAAAATACCACCACTGCGAGCTGTTGCACCACCCCCAGAAGTCTTATCAATTCCAATCACTGAATGCCCCTGATCCAATGCTTCGTTGGCCGCTGCAATACCAGCACCACCAAGGCCAACAATAACTAGATCAGCTTCATCATTCCAATTTATAACGTTAGGATTAGAAACTATCTGAGCAGCCTCTATTTCTGAATGCCATTTTAAGTCATTAGGGGTTATTTCAGTTTCCAGCATTTAAATCTCCTGTTTTTCCACCATCAACTACCAAGCTAGCACCTGTAATGAAAGAGGCTTCAGAGCCAAGTAAGAACACAATAGGATGAGCAAGCTCAGTGGGTTTTGCAATCCTTTTAAGAGGAATAGTTTGGATTGTTTTATCCATCATTTCTTTAGCTGGTATTGCTCTTTCTGTTGCAGGCGTAAGGACAGCGCCGGGGATAACACAATTTACTCTGACATGAGGCGCAGCTTCAACAGCACTGGCTCTAGAAAAATTAATTAACCCTGCTTTTGCAGCGCCATAAGCTGACATATAAGCCACCCCTTTTAATCCAACTACGGAGGCTACATTAACGATTGCTCCTTCTTTTGCCTCCAACATCCATGGTAGTACAGTTTTTGTGGTCAGAAAAACCGCATCAAGATTTGCTTTAAAGTTTGTTTTCCATGCTGAAAGATCGAGATTAACAATTTTTCCAGTATGAATGGAAGGGGCATTGTTTACCAATCCATAAATTTTTCCGCAGGACTTATATATATCTTGTAGGGAGTCAACAATTTCTGATTCATTGCTGACATCAATATTATGTGCAATAACATTTCCTGAAATTTTTAAGAGTTCTTTTTGTGCATTGTTTAAATTATCTTTATTTCTACCAGTGATTATTACTGTTGCACCTTTTTTTAGGCATAATTCAGCAGTTGCATAGCCAATTCCTGCGCTTGCTCCTGTGATGTAGATGACCTTTTTATCAAACGTTTCTTCCATATCCCTCCAGGAAAAATTATTTAGATATTTATATTAAATCCTAATGACATATACCAATAGTCATCCATAGATTTTATGTGATAAGGATCAGATTTGTAACCTAGAGTTACACCCAGGCCTATATTTTTATATGAAGTTAAATATTCTGCTTTTGAATTTATTTCCCTACCAGTTGGATTTAGACCAAAAGTCATTGAATTAAAAAGAACATTTTTCTCTTTTGTTCTGTATATAGGAACATTTAATTTTAGATTTCCAGATTCTATGCGAATAGGTTGATCAATTGTAAAAGTCAACTGATCATTTGAATTAAATATAGAGGATTTTAAGAAACCTAACCCAAATGAAGACGAGTTTAAGTTTGAGACAGATTTAATCATGCTCAGTTTATTAGAAATATTATTAGATCTACCCCAATAGAATGAGCCAAATATTTTACCGCCGAATATTTCCAGTGACTCTGATAAACCAAGAAATGAAGTTAATTGATTGTTGCTACCATTAAAAGCTCCAGATCCACTCAAACCCATGCTTGCATCATTTTCTTTTAAGAGCCCAAGCTGTAATGATGGAATATTCAATCCTGATTGAATCTCTATTAAAGCAATTGAACTAGAATTTTTATCTCCAAATATTTCATTTGTTTGAAATTTATTTCTTCCAGACGAAATAGCCAAAGCAATATCAAAATTTTTATTTGTTTTAATAACAGATCCAAAAGAGGTCCCTGCTGCACTAAAATTCAACCAAGGATTATTAAATTTAGAT
>Ga0208639_1000346_pt1 | contig 36745 bp, 34 predicted proteins | sample ETNtaG_33_FD_185772 | JGI IMG/M metagenome (GOLD analysis project Ga0208639, IMG submission 185772) | Marine microbial and viral communities from oxygen minimum zone, Eastern Pacific Ocean - ETNP201310SV76 (SPAdes) (version 2) | ecosystem: Environmental > Aquatic > Marine > Oceanic ...
GGAAATATTGGCATGATCAAACAATATCGTTATGCAGTAAAACAAGAAATGATAGAGTTGCCTGCCGGGAAACTTGATAAACGTGAAAAGCCAGAAGATTGTGCCTTGAGGGAATTAGAAGAAGAAATAGGATATAGGGCAAATAAATTGACTCTTCTAACAAATATTCATCCTGCCATAGGTTTTGCGAATGAGAACATGTGGTTATACCTTGCTGAAGACCTTATTAAAACTGAATCAAATTTAGATAGTGATGAATTTATAGAATTCATTCCTGAAAAATTAGAAGATGCAATTGATATGGTGTGGAGTGGCAAAATAACAGATGTAAAGACCATTATTGGACTCCTTTGGGCTCAAAGAGTAATGAGTTTATAAATAAAAATGATCAGGCCATTTGTTTTATTTGGAATTTTTCTTTTTATTTCATGTTCTAACTCAGAAGAAGTAGACATATGGAAGGTCTATTACCTTGGCGGGCAATCTAACATGGATGGATATGGACATAATGCAAAATTGCCTGATAGTTTGAAAAAGAAAATTCCAAACTGCATGATCTTCAATGGTAATAGAGATAATCAAGGGAAACATGAAGGTGGTATTGGTAAATGGGCACCAGTTGAACCTGGTCATGGATATATGTTTAAAACTGATGGTAAGACTAATAAACTTTCTAATTTATTTGGTCCTGAACTTTCATTTGCAAATACAATGATAGAAAATGGTGAAAAAATAGCGATCATAAAATATAGTTTTGGAGGAACTGCGCTTTACCCTGGTGCAGGATATGGGGATTGGTATCCAGACATTAAAAGAAGAAATCACTATGATAATGCACTTTCAACCATAAATAATGCCTATGCAATAGTGGATATCAATGGGGATGGCCGCCTGGATAAGCTAATTCCTCATGGAATCATTTGGATGCAAGGAGAGTCGGATGCAGAGTATTATCAAGAATCTGCTGAGGCATACTTAGAAAATCTAAAAACCCTAATGAACTTATTACGTGCTGCACTTAGAAATGAGAACCTACCTGTAGTAATAGGAAAGATAAATGATAGTCACATGACTCCAAATGGTGAACCGACGCAACCGTACATAGAAACTGTTCATTCAGCTCAGAAGGAATTCACAGATAAGGATGACTGCGCATCTTACGTGACTGAAATTGAATCATACAAATTCTCAGATGACGTATGGCACTATGATACGGATGGCTTCATAAGAATGGGGATTGCCTTTGCAAATGCCGTGACACTCTTAGAAAGTGAGTGTAACTAATTATTGGGCGAATTCAATTTTAGGCCAAAAAGAGGCCTGAACCATTTTATTTGTTTTACTATCTCGTAGAGTAGTATGCTACCGGCAAATATGCCACCTATCAACAATACTAATTTTAATATTGCTGCCAACTTCAAAGGCATTATCAAATAGCTGAAAAAGGCTTGCAATGGCATATGAAATATATAGACCGGATAAACTGCCTCCTTGCAATAGGATAGAGCGTTCGAAGATTTATTTAAATATAATGACCCATATCCAAAGATGGCCAACATCCAGCACATTGACTCAAAACCATTGAGCCAATGTGCTCCTTGGTTTTGTGTCAATATCATAGCATATAATCTTATCATATAAAGAGAGAATCCAATGCCTAGGGCAGATTTCCTTGCTTTTTCCACAGCCCTCCAAAATGTATTGCCTAGCGATACTAGACAGAATCCAATAAAAAAACATGCCATTCCAAGCCAAAAACCATGAGGAGTCATTGCATAAATAGTGAAGTTTTCTGGTTGAACTATCAAATACTCGATCATTGTGATCAAGGCCAAGGCTATTATTCCCAATCGGTATTGAAATAGCCAAGTGAGAATTCTAGAAATGAAATTAGGAGTTCTATTATTTAGGTATATGAGTAACGGGAGTAATAATAAAACATACATAAAAATATTACCGAGGAACCAGAGATGGCCTACATTGGGAACATAGTATATCTCTTCATCAAAATAAAGAGAGGGGAAATAAACATTGATCGGACAAATGAAAAAGAATCCAAATACAAAAGGTAGTAATATTCGAGAGGTTCGTTCCTTTAACAGTTGTTTCCAATCACGATTTCTCATGGCGAAAAAAACACCCATACCAGAGACCATGAACAGAATTGGGATGCGCCATACGTTGATCATTGCCATTGGAATCCACAATACTTCCAAATGATATTCATTTTCAATGAACCATATCTTATGACCCCAAGGTTGGAATGCAACTATGGCATGATAGATTATTAGTAGTCCAAGTGCAATGACTCTGATCCAGTCTACGTCATTTCTTCTCATTTCTCATTTTCAAATTTGGGTGTGAAAATATTTTTCCCTTCAAATAATTTTGTCTTATTGACATAGCTGTGGTATTTCCTGCATTCACATGATAGATATTCAATGTCAATGGGGTGGAATTCTCTTTTTGCATCTGGCCAATATTCTTTTTGTAGTTCGATCATTCTCGCGCATGTTTGTTGATGGCTATCTAAACCCAAATATTCCTGAAGCCTGTCTAGATATGCCACAGCACCAATGCCTGTAGGCACAGGACTGTTTGGGTCGATGATGTCAGGTCTGAACCATGCGATGTCTGTGATCGCCATGAATACGGGGAAATCATTCCTCATCTTAAATTCATTGTTGATCGCATCTGTCGCTTTAATGATATTACCATGTATACTCTCAATTGTTTTGGTCAGAGGCTCTTTTATATCAAAGAAAAGCAGGGTTGCGGCATCAAATCGAGAGTATTTTTTTTCTTTCCAATGAATGGGCTCCACTGGGTATGCAGTAGTATTACACCAATGATCATCTTGCTCAATTAGATTGCGCAATCTGTCAGGATCAGATAAGGATCTAATTGAGATATTATCCAGTGTCTCTTGTCTATTGCACCAACGTGCAAAGAACAAGGCATGAACCAAAGTTGTCAGGTCATTTTCAACATCTTTTGCAAAGTCGAGAATTGCCTTGCTGCCTCGATCATCCTCTCTAAAAACATTCAGAAAACGAGCTTGCCTAAAGATCGGGTCATCGGTCCACGGTGGAGGCAGGCCTTGCTCTCTCTTTTTTCTTATATTTTCACGCTCAAAGCAAAAATCAAAAAAGGCCTTTACAGGATCCTTTATAACTAGACCATCAAGAGATATCGCGTACGGATTATAAGTGTTATCCATTCAATTATAAATTTTCAGTCGAAATAAAAAATTGTATAAAAAAATTATGTTAAATTAACGGGAAATGAGACACCTATTTCGCCTTATTATTTTCTTATCGATTCTTGTAGGACAAAAATCAATCCAATCCAATCCTATCTCAGAAAATCAAATTGGCATGGCATCGGGCATATTCGCCAATTACGGGACAGCCGGAATGGAGGTAGATGGTTATTTTGAAGTGCAGGGCAGAAGAGGATTATTCCTTGAGTCTTCGGGTATTGCTCAATTGGGAGAGCAAATGACATTGAATACCTCCCTCGGTATTATGAATGAGGTTGCACCTGACATTCTCATGGGTGGAGGTTATTCCAATTATCTAGAGATTGATAATGATGTACTGCATGAGGTCTTCTTTGGTGCCAGTTCCAGTTCAATCACAGGCGTGGCCTTTATTGGACTAGGCAGTGAACTATCACCCAATTACCTTGGGACATTGAATTTAAATTCCTTTTTCCCTTTTCTTTCGATCGATTCTTCGATCATGTGTATCTTGAGCAAGGAAATGGACGAGTTTGGCTATGATATTTTCTTTAATATGTCAAAGACAGTTGGTTCTGGTTTGTCTTATGGCTGTTCGTTGTCAAGTGAGCGTTATGAGGATGAAGAGAGACGTACTTTTAAAAAGCAAGGTCATTCTAAGACATTCACAGTGACTGCTCAAGGATTATTCATTTCCTTCTTTATTGGATGGACCTTCTAGATGATCGATCGGTCAAGAGATTATCTGTCCCTTTTTATCTAATTGCGGATATTCAGCACCTTTTTTTCTGAGTACCGAGGCTGCTTCTGGATAGGAGAATTCAAATAACAGGCTTTGATATTCCATTTCACTTAGTCTCTTAGAGTCATATAGCCCAGCCTCTTGTCTTTGTCGCTGTATTTCAAAGAGTATCACTGCATTGGCTACAGAAACATTCAAACTCTCCACCATGCCATTCAATGGGATCGCGATCTCCTGGTTTGCGAAATGAACTGAATTATCGGATACACCATCCAATTCTGCACCAAGAACGATTGCTGTAGGTTTTGTATAATCCACCTCACGAAAATCGACAGCCTTTTTGCTATTATTTGCAACAAAGACCTTATAATTATCCTTTTTTAAAGAATGATAGAGTTCAGTTAGATCACTGTGGACGTGTACCTTGACCCAATGGTTGGAGCCACTTGCAGCCTTGAGATTTACGCCGATCTGAGTACTCTTTGATCTCGCATGGATATTCCCGATTCCAGTTGCATCACACGATCGTAAAATAGCAGCAATGTTATGTGGTTTGTGAATATTGTCCAGAATAACTGCTACATCAGGCTGACGTTTCTTTAAGACATTTTGAATCTTTTCAAATCGTTCAGGTGTCATACTTTTCCTAATGGAGGGTGGTGGAAACCATATTTAACATTCAAATTTGTAGTAGTTACTCATCAGTTTTCCACCACACCATATCTTTATCATTTTCCTAAACTAAAATTAAGAAATAATAAGATATGGGAACTCTACAATAAAGGATGGGGGTTTACTAAAATACATAGATATATGAAAGAAAATGGATATCAGGTTTCCAAATATCCTTCATCAATAGGTAACATAATCAAATGTCGGATTCGGAGGGAGAAGATATTAAATCAACCAACCACAGTAGATAAGTTTGTTGATTTTAAAATGGAGATGATGAGGGATTGAAACCGAATTTTTATCTAATAGATATTGATTTTATTAGTTTAATCGAAAGGGTCCTTTAGAACCAATATAAGAGATTTCTTCAACTAATAAATCATTATTATAAACACCTTCCCAATAAATCCTTCCATCTAAATCATAGTATAGATATTTACCTTCTAATTTTCCATTCTGATAATTTCCTATACTATTTACTTCTCCATTTTCGAAATAATGAATGTATTTACCTTCTAATTTTCCATCATTATAGTTTTCTAACTTTTTTTTAGAATAAATATCCTTATTTCCAAAACCATAATAAATAAATTCACCATGTTTTCTCCCTTCTTTGTAGTATCCCTCACACCAAGTAGATTTATCCATATTATAAAAAGTAAATTTTCCATCCCATTTTCTGTCTTTTAAGTTTCCTTTTAATTTTATTTCTCCCGATTCACGATACTCGATATATTCCTGACTAAAAGAAAAAGAAACCAGTATTAATAATGTTGATAATAATAATTTCATAATAAACTCCTGTGGTAACAAAATTTAAGAGGTCTACTATAATTACAGGTAGGAATAAAAAAGGTTCCATAAATAGAACCATATTTTTCATTATCACCCTCCATTCTGAGGGAAATTGTCATGATAAATATTAAATTCCATTAATGAAAATTTCATCTAAATCTATAAAGAAAAAGGCAATTGAGTTGGGGTTTCAAAAAGTAGGGATAACTGAGGCAAGTGAGACCTTGGTGGAACAAAAAAATCTAGAGGCTTGGCTAGAGAAAGGAAACCACGCTGGTATGCAATGGATGGAGAAAAGGAAGGATGAACGTGGTGATATACATTCTTACTTTCCTGAAGCTAGATCTATCATATCAGTTGGGATGAATTATTATACTGGCAAGGACCAGAAGGATCTTCAATCTGATTATAAATTCTCTAACTACGCTTGGGGAGAGGATTATCATGAGGTGTTAAAAAAACAACTTTTCTTCCTATTGAATTGGATAAAGGAAGATCACCCCGACATTAAAGGCCTTGTTTGCGTGGATACAGCACCCGTAATGGATAAAGTATGGGCTCAGAGAGGTGGACTGGGCTGGATCGGCAAACATACAAATCTAATCTCGAGAGACTATGGAAGCTGGTTATTCCTAGGAGAGTTGATCCTTGATCAGGATCTGGAATATGATAATTATTTTGATGAAGATCTTTGTGGTACCTGTATGGCCTGTATAGAGGCATGCCCCACTCAGGCGTTGGACGAATACAAGATCGATGCTGGGAAATGCATCTCGTATCTCACTATCGAGCATAGAGGATCATTCTCAAATGACCAAGAAGATCTATATGGTTGGATCTATGGATGCGATGTTTGTCAGGAGGTCTGTCCATGGAATCAAAAGTTCTCTATGGTGACAAACAGAAAAGAATTTCAAAGTCGTAAGGAGATTTTACAATTTGAGAATGTAGACTGGGATGATTTGGATGAAGACGGTTTTCGTAAATTATTCAAAGGTTCAGCAGTTAAGAGAACAAAATATGCGGGATTAAAAAGAAACATAGAACAAAAAAGTAGACCTAAATGATTAGAACGGGACATTTATGGTCTCGTTCAACTTGTTGCTATTCAATTGATATCTTAGATCAAAATCCATAGTGTTCATTAACGTTCTTTTATTGTTATGATGCCGCTGTGTACTTCCAAATTTATGGGAATAGTACCATCCTTTATTTTTCTTGTACCCATCACTTTATCTTGGAATATTGATACATTCAATGGCATTTCAGAATTAATGTCCTTGACCGAAGATGATTGATGTATCGTACTATTGATATTGCCAGGCAATCCCTTTGGAATATCTATTGTTATGTCACCTGAGTGTGTCTCTAAGTGAATGCCAAGGTCATCAATTGAAGAATCATATAATAGTTCTAGAAAGATATTACCATTAGAATTCAAACTCTCTACTCTTCCAGCGACATTTAGCATCTTGATATCACCGATTGATGCTTCACATTTCAATGGACCATTAGATCCATCGATCATTATAGATCCACCGTTTGATTGAACCTCTAGGTTCCCATTGGCATTCTTTATATTTATCCCTTGCCCTGAATTCTTGATATTGATCTGCCCACTTATGTTGTTACATTCAATTGACCCGCCTGATGCATGGCAACTGATCTCTGTTCCTGTTACATCCAAAAGGTTAATGGACCCGCCACTTGTTTGAGACTCTATTTTACCGCTAAGGTCCTCCATATTAATATTCCCTCCTATTGAAGAAGAAGACAGGTCACCCTTTGATCTTGATATTTTTATGTTGCCACCAAATGAATGCCCTCTTAAAACCCCATCTAACATCTTTATGTCAATATCTCCACCATTGGTCTTCGTATCCATTCGTCCTCTATGATCTTCGATGCGAATATCTCCACCTAGCGTTTCCAATATTGATTCTCCTTCAATACCGTTTACGTCAATGTCTCCACCAAGGAGATCAAACTTTAAATTCACATTCTTTGGCATTTCTATTTCAATAAGATTCTCGATGTATATATTATTTGATTTTTTATGCTCACCAAGAATTTGAATTATTTCTTGATCTTCTAAATTATTAACAATGGTCCTTGAAAATTTATGTGCTTTTTTGACCTCTTCTTTAGTTATGCCGAACGTGATATTTGTTATGGTGATCTTCGCTCCAGAGCCTTCATGGCCCACGACATTCACATTGCCTGAGATGTTATTTATTTCTATGGTATAAGACCCATTATCAGGTAATTCATCAAACCGGTATGTCTGCACGATCCTTGTTGATGATCGACCATCATATTTTATGATATCAGCTTGCTCTTGAGCATTGAGGTCTTGTGCAAGATAAAATATGAGTGAAATAAATATTTTTATTGAGACCATTACTTTTATTGGGTATTCAGGCCCCAATCATAAAAAAAAAAGCTCCCATAAAGGAGCTTTTTTATTAGCTATATGAAAAATTACAAGTTAGTCTCAGATACAGTTTTTTTAACAGCAACTAATGTATTATTTAATTCGTTTTTCTCATCATCAGTCAATGTGAACTCAAGTATCTTTTCAACACCATTTGATCCAATCACAGTTGGAACTCCAATAAAATAACCATCAATTCCAAATTCACCTTCACACAGGGAGGCACATGGTATGACACGTTTTTTATCTCTGATGTATGATTCAGCCATCTCTATTGCAGATTGAGCTGGAGCATAAAAAGCGGAACCGTTTCCAAATAGTTTTACGATCTCGCCGCCAGCAACTCGTGTTCTGTCTTCTATCTCCTTAAGCCTCTCAGGCTTAATTAGGTCGGTAACAGGCACACCTCCGACAGTTGCGAGCCTGGATATTGGCACCATGGTATCACCATGGCCGCCTAAGACCATACACGTAACGTCCTGTACAGAAAAACCAGTTTCCATTGCTATAAAAGTACGAAAGCGTGCACTATCTAAAGCACCTGCCATTCCAACAACTTGGTTCTTTGGGAAACCCGATACTTTATGGAAGGCGTAGACCATTGCATCCAGTGGATTTGAGATCACGATCACAAATGCATTTGGCGCTTGTTCCTTGACGTTGTTTGCAACATCTCTCATGATCCCTAGATTAATACCAAGCAGGTCTTCGCGGTCCATACCAGGCTTTCTAGGTATTCCTGCAGTGATGATGAAGACATCCGTACCTTTTGTATCATTCCAATCAGATGTTCCAGTAATATTTGAGTCATATCCATCATGAGGACGAAGTTGCATAAGGTCGAGCGCTTTTCCTTTTACCATACCCTCAGAATTGGGAATGTCAAAGATGACCACATCACCTAACTCCTTCTGGGCGGCAATTAATGCGAGATTGCCCCCGATTTGGCCTCCACCAATCAATGTGATCTTTTTTCTTCCCATTATATCTTTTATCTAGTTAATGAAAAACCGTTAGTTGATGGTTTTAATTAATCAGTAGCGACAGTAACGATTTTACGATCTCGCCCTTTTCTTGCAAAACGGACGATCCCATCTGCAGTAGCAAAAAGTGAGTCATCATTGGCACGCTTAACATTCATCCCTGGATGAATCTTTGTTCCGCGCTGTTTTAGAATAATGGTGCCTGCCAATACCGATTGACCGTCAGCTACCTTGAGCCCAAGATAACTAGGGTTTGAATCACGACCATTCCTAGAACTTCCTTGTCCTTTCTTATGAGCCATATCCTATTCCTCCTCTTGCGCTGATTTTTCTACAACGGGTTCAGTATTTTTTGAAGCAGTTTTTGCTTTCTTTGTATTAGATGAAATGATCTTTTGAAATTCAAGTTCTGTATACCACTGACGATGTCCATTCTTCCTCTGATACCCTTTTCGTCTTTTCTTCTTATAGACAAGTATCTTTTTATCACGACCATGATTCAATATGGTTGCAGTGACAGAGGCGCCAGAGACAGTAGGGTCTCCTACATGAGTATTGGTACCATCATTTACGAGGAGAACATTATCAAATTCTAAGGCTGACCCCTCTTCACCAATCTGTTTAGGAACACGAACCTTTAACCCTTCAGAGGCCTTAAATTGTTTTCCTGATATATTTACAATTGCATACATAATTATTTCCTAAAAAAGCCGGCGAATTTACTAGGTCGTCTTGTCCTTATCAAGGTTCATTTCATTTGTGACATCTTTACCGTCCTTTGTACGTAGAAAACGAAATTCATCTTGAGCCAGTTCAACATTTTCTTTTATCTTAAGGTGAACAAAATTTTGCCACATGAGTCCTCTCAGAATATGCTTTTTTTCTCCACCAAGATAATCAGCGTTTTCAGGGTGCAATTCCAACTCAAGTCTTAGAGAACGATGCCTGCTCTTATATCGTCTTAGCCAGTGATCAATTCTAGTGACCAACGTTTCTTGGGAGATTATTCTCCCCGAACCGTGACATGTTGGACACTCTTCACTCATTGAGTCCAATAAACTGACACGAATCCTTTGCCTGGTCATCTCTAAAAGACCAAACTCTGTTATTGGGGCAACCGCAACCTTTGCTCGGTCTTTTTTCAGTTCTTTTCTTAGTTCATGATAGACCTTTTTACGGTTTTCCTCAAATTTCATATCAATAAAATCAATAACGATCAAACCAGACAGGTCTCTAAGTCTTAATTGTCGAGCGACCTCCCTAGCGGCCTCGAGGTTGATCTTAAGGGAGTTTTCCTCGTGCAGTTTTTTACCAACAAATCTTCCGCTATTTACATCAACAACAACCATTGCCTCGGTTTTTTCAATTATTAGGTACGCTCCACTTTTTAGCCATGCCTTAGGTCGCATCAGTTTTTCTATTTCTGATTCAATTCCAAAACTCTCAAATAATGGAGCCTTGAGCTTATAAAGTTCCAAGCGATCTAATAGGCTAGGTGAAACGTCTTCTAAATATTTTTCTGTTTTCTTAAATAGACGTTTTGAATCAATTATTATTTTTTCAACGTCTGGGGTCAATAGATCTCGGACCACGCTTGATGCTGTTTCCAGATCTTCATAAACAAGAGCGGGTGCACTTTCATGATCTGCCTTATTCTCGATCTTATCCCAATTCTCAATTAATTGATTATAGTCGTTTTCTATGTGCTGTTCAGATTTGCCTTCAGCCACTGTTCTAATAATGACCCCAATATTTTGGACACGTAATCTTTGAGCTACTTTTTTTAATCTTCTGCGCTCATACTTATCCCATATCTTTTTTGAAATTCCAATATAGTTTGCATTTGGTACTAAGACCAGCAACCTTCCAGGAAGTGCTACCTCTGTTGTTACTCGAGGACCTTTTCCTGCAAAAGGTTCCTTGATAACTTGAACATATATTTCTTGGTTCTTTTTTAGATCAACTTCAATATTGTCATATTTGAAATTTTTATTTGACCTACCTTTTTTACCTCCATTATCCTCAATTATATATTCATCAGAGCCAATTTCAGAAAAAGGAAGAAATGCATTCAAGTCATATCCTACATCAACAAATGCAGCCTGCATTCCAGGAAGGACATTTTCAACTTTACCCTTGTATACGTTACCAACCATTCTATGGTTATCTTGTTTTTCAACGTATACTTCTACAAGTTGATTGTCTTCTTGGATAGCAATACGAGTCTCTCCCATACTCTCATTAATAAAGATTTCTTTATTCATATCTCACCTTATAGTTTAAATAGACTATAATGACAAGGCCTCTTGAACTGATGTTCACTTAGACCTCTCTTCATGGAAGCATTAACTAGTCTGTGTTATTTAATGAGAATTACAGAAGGAGGGAAAATTTTGGCCCAATTAATCGGGTGATATAATTCGTGTCAGGATCGTCAAAAAAATAAAAATTTGGCTTCCTTCTAATCCTCTTTTTTAAAATTACAGGATTTATTCCATTCTTTCAAAGGTTATATAATTATAATTTAACGGCTATGGTGACCTTAAATATCCAATAAAAAATCCAACTTTAATAATGCGACACCTAGTATCTGTCTTTATTTGCCTCACCGTGGTCTTCTCACGATCAGAGAGTATAGCAATATGCACTGAAGTTAAAGGAAAGGTTTTGAGAGAGGGTTATGTAAGAGATGGATACATACGCAAGGGTGACCCAATCTATCATGGTGACAAGATAATAATGGATGGTGATGGTTTTTTATCTTTTATGTTCATTTCAGATAAGACGGTCATTGATATTTACGAGAATACTGTAATAAAAGTATTCAGCAAAAGCAATGATTCCAGGTCTCAATCAAATATCGCACTTTTTGGAGGCAAGGTCATTGTGCAGATGAATGAAGAGAGCAATAAGAAATTTATATTGGATGCACCCTCCTCAATTGCGATCGCATCGGTCGCACATTTCATCACTGAGTATAAGAATGATATCCTTTTTGATAATCTTTCTTACTCGATGTTTACCTCATTGACCGGAGAAATTGAGATTGAGAATACAGTCTCAGAAAATTTTATGAATATTAGAGAAGGAGAGACTGTGGTCTCTACTCGTGATGGTAAGTTTTTTCAATTGGATACTTTTAGAGATCAAACTTTCATCGAAAATACCTTGAGGGGAGATTAAAGATTAAGATGGCACAACTTGGTCAGATCATTGCAATAGGGGGGGGAGGTTTCGGTAGAAATCCAAAGCACAATAAGATTGAAAAATATATACTGGATCAATCAGAAAAAAGTAAGCCCAATGTTGTTTTTATTCCTACTGCCAGCGCAGAAGACAAGGGCTACCTAGTAAATTATTATTCTTGTTTTAGTAGGCTTGAATGCAAACCATCCCATGTGAATTTTTTCCAAAGGACCCCAAGATTGGATAGTGTCATCAATCAAGCTGATATTATATATGTTGGAGGAGGGAATACTAAAAGCATGCTAGCAGTGTGGCGTGATTGGAAATTTGACAAATTACTGATCAAGGCATATCAAAAGGGTAAGATCCTGTGTGGTGTAAGTGCCGGTGCCATCTGTTGGTTTGAACAAGGAATTACAGACTCATGGGCGAGCAATCTCAATGCAATGAATTGCCTAGGGCTCTTGAAAGGGATGGCGTGCCCTCACTATCAAGAAGAGGCTGATCGTCGTCCTAGCGTACATCAAATGTTAATAAATGAGAAGGCCATGCCGGGATATGCAATTGATGGTGGAGCCGCAGTGCATTTTAAAAATGGAGATTATTTTAGATCATTACAATTTTATCCTGATTCTCATACCTATCAAGTCTCGTTAGAAAGAGGAGAGGTAATTGAAAAGAAAATGGTAATGACAGAGTTGTGATCTCTAATAGCTATAAGCCAGTAATATTTTTTATGTGGTGCTAATAAGTAGATGGGTTGATATTTATAAGTAGTTTTTTATCATTTTGGCGGATCCTACCCCAATCAGCCAAACTCTTAAGTATATATTGTTTTATAAATAGTTTCAATCATAACTAATAATCATAATTATTATATAGTTAATTAACTAGGAATATGACTCAACGTTCATATTATAGTTGCATTTGAAACTAAATAAATAATAGTTTTTAATATGACAAAAGAAGCTTCTCTACAATTTCATATGAGCATGGGGATGCTCATCAATTCGGCTCACAGATCAATGACAAAAAGGTTTGTCACTAATGCAATGGAATCAGGTTTGGACATTTCCTTAGATCAATGGATGGTACTTGGTCCCATATGGCAACTTGAATCTGCATCGCAAAAAGAACTAGGAGAGATGTGTCTTAAAGATAAGATAAGCATCACACGGATAATTGATGCACTTGAGAAAAAAAATCTAGTTGTTCGTGTTCCTGATCAGATCGATCATAGGATTAATCGTGTGGTACTTACAAATGCTGGTAAGCAGTTGTTCTATGATGTTTTGCCGATCATGGAAAAAACAAGGGAAGAGGTAAGAAAAGATATACCAGAACAGGATTTTGAGATCTTTAAGAATGTATTATCTACCATAATAAAGAACCTAGATGATGGATAAGTTGTACTATAATAGATTCAAATCTATTATTCTCATCACCTATTCTCTGGTTATTGTTTTTGGATGTGTCAGTAGACAAAAGGTCCAGATTGAACAATTAGACGTCAATATTCCAAAAACTTGGACAGTGCCAATCCCTCCAAGTGAAAAGATATCTGGAGATTGGTGGTCTGTATTCAATGATCCAGTGCTGGATACTTTCTTAGTTCGTTTGAGAACAGAGAGTCCGGATATGAAAACACTTGTCCAAAATCAAAAAATGGCCCATTACAATGCAAAAATCAATGGTGCCTCGATATACCCATCGCTTAATGTTTCGACAAGAGCAGATACCAATGTTCAAAATCTAGCAGGCTTTGGATTTGCAGATTCATTTTTAAACTCATCCAATGACAGTGACTCTACAAGCAATGATCAATCTTCAAATGGTGTCATTACTTTTGGTAACAAGAATTTTGGCCTAGGAATAAACTTGCAGTGGGAAGTTGATGTCTGGGGTCGATTACTTAATGGTCGTACCGCAGCCTACAAGGATTTCGAGGCGATCAAACATGACCTTTCCTACCTTGAGTTTTCAACCTTAGTTCGGGGTGCACAATTATATTTTAATGCCAAGGAGGCATCCGCTCAATTAGAACTATCAAGAGAGTCTTATCATAGTCTTATTGAGATCAGAGATCTTGTAAAGGAGCGCTATGAGAAAGGTCTGCGCTCAAGTTTAGACTATCGATTGTCGGAGACCTCAGTTGCAACATCTGTTGTATCAATTGAAAATAGGAAAAATTTACTCAGATCCATAAACAGGCAACTTGAGACCTTGGTCGGGGAATATCCTTCAGGAAGATTTATTCAGGAATCAACACTGCCCCTTGTTTTACCATCAATTCCAATTGGCATACCTGCATCTGTAATTGAGAGAAGGCCAGATGTTCGTGGTCTAGTTTTAAAGATGGAAGCTGCTGGTCATCGTGTTGCTCAATCAAAGAGGAATCTGCTCCCAGGCATCACCCTGAATGGTTCTGCGGGTACCTCAACGCAAGAGCTTGAAAAAGTATTGAATAAAGATCATGGTATTTGGAATCTGGGGATGAATATAACTGCGCCTATTTTTAATGGGGGGCGACTCAGGTCACTTGTTCAAATCCAAGAATCAACCTATGAGAACTCAAAACAAGACCTTATCAAAGGCATATTAAATGCTTTCTCTGAAATAGAACAATTGCTAGAGTATAATGAATCTCTATCTATACAAACTGATGCTCTAGAATCTGCTGTTCAGCAGTCAAGGGATGCGTATGAACTATCAAAGGAGAGATATGACAAGGGCGTCACTCCACTTGAGTCTGTCTTGAATAGCCAGAGACAATATAATTCAATCCAGTCACAATACATTTCTATCAAAAGGCAGGCAATTAATAACAGATTATCACTTATTCTTGCATTGGGCGGTGAAATGAGATCTGAAATAAATTAAATATTTAACTAAACGTGAAAATGAAATGAAAAAGTACATCGGTGTCATATTTTTAATATTAAGTGTTTTATTTGCTGTTTTGATGATGATGACAAAATCGAAAGCAGTCACGGATGAAAAGTTGAAGGATATTCCTTATGTGAAGACAATGATGCTTGTTCCACAAATGGTAAGGGCATCAATCTCCTCACAAGGAATAATTTCACCTGAATCATCCATCACACTACTATCTGAGCTCAATTCAAAGGTAGAATGGATATCCACCAAAATGGAGTCTGGATCTAGTTTCAATCTAGGTGACACATTGCTTATACTGGATAATAGAGATTATGAGCTAGCACTTATAACTGCAGAATCTAGTGTCCTTAATGCACAAGTGAATCTTGAGAGAGAAAAGGCAGAGTCAGATCTCGCATCCAAAGAATGGGAGAGAGTCGGCGCTGGCAAGGGAAGTGATCTCGCACTAAGGAAACCACAAATGGCACAGGCAAAAGCCACTTTTTCTGCTGCAAAAGCATCACTTGAGCGTGCGCAGAGGAATCTTAAGCGGACGGTATTTATTGCACCTTTTGATGGTAGGGTAAGAGCAAAGAATGTTGATATTGGTGCCACAGTCTTTCCTGGCACGATCCTTGGGAATATTTATGCAACTGAATCATTCGAGGTTCGTTTACCGGTTGCTGATCAGGATGTGAGATTTACAGGCCTTGAATTCAATGGAAAACAAATAGGTGAGGATGCTCAACTTATTGTATCATTTGATCTTGGAAATGAAAAATTGGAAGGACGTGTGATAAGGGCAGAGGCAGAGGTGGATCCCGTCACAAGAATGCGCTCAGTTGTTGCAAGAATTGATAATGGAAAAAATTTCAATACAAATTCTAATCCAATAGCGGTGGGGCAATTTGTCCAGGCAGAGATACAAGGAATAGAAATATCCGATATCTTTGTATTACCAAGGAATATGGTTCGTGGTGAGAGCATATGGGTTGTTGATCCAAAAATGATGCTATTTAATAGACCGGTAAATGTTGTCAGATATGAGAATGAGTTCGCTCTAATAGATGAAGGAATAGATCTAGGAGACCGATTACTTGTTACAAGGCTATCCTCTTTGATAAATGGAAAAAAAGTAACATTTGAGTTAGACTAGATATTATGGAACGAATGATTCGATGGTTTGTTAACAACAGCGTTGCTGCCAATCTGATAATGGCTTTTATTATCATCTCCGGTTCAATGACCATCCCTCTATTGAAGATGGAGGTATTCCCTGAGATATCTGTGGATGAAGTCAATGTGACTGCCATATATCCGGGGGCATCGCCTACGGATGTTGAGAATGCGATTTGCGTAAGAATAGAGGAACGTTTACAGGGGCTAGGTGGAATCAAGAGGATCACATCAAGTGCATCAGAAAATATGGGCAGTGTAAACGTAGAACTGCTTTCTGGCCAAGATGTCAGTGAGATGCTGGACAAGATAAAAGCTCAAGTAGAGGCAATTGATACCTTCCCAGAAAATGTTGAGAGGCCAACCTGTAGACTGTTTGCTGGTTCTAATCCCGTTGTCACGATTGCGGTTGATGGAGATATAGGTGAGAAAGGGCTCATCGCTCTGACCGCAGAGGTCAAAGATGAGATAGATGCACTGCCTGAGATCACATTTTCAGAATTCATTGCTAAAAAAGATAGAGAATTGACCATAGAGGTCAGTGAGAATACGCTTCGGAAATATAATTTATCATTTTTCCAAGTTTCTCAAGCAATACAGAATTGGTCTGTGAATATGCCGAGTGGTAGCATAAAAAGTAAAGACGGGGAGATCTTGATTCGATCAAACAGCCAAGGATATGAGATAGATGACTTTTCAAGAATTCCTATGATCACTGATTCAAATGGTGCAATTGTATATCTTGGTGATATTTGTGAGATCAAGGATGGATTTGAGGATTCTTATGACCTTGATATCCTGTTCAATGGCAGCAGGGCAAATTTGTTAACCATTTTTCGAGTTGGTAACCAAAATGCAATTGAAGTTTCTGAGGCAGTAAAAAAATATGTTAATGAGAAAAATAGGAGGCTTCCTGAAGGAGTGCATGTGACTGCCTGGGATGATGAGGCATTTCTATTGAGAGGAAGAATTGATACCATGACCAAGAATGCGGGCTATGGCTTGTTTTTGGTCATTATAGTACTTGCCCTATTTCTTAAACCAAGATTGGCTTTTTGGGTGTCATTGGGTATACCGATTTCATTTATGGGCGGATTCTGGCTGATGCCTTTAATGGATCTATCCATAAATATGTTATCTCTCTTCACCTTTATACTTGTTTTGGGTATTGTGGTTGATGATGCTATTGTGGTTGGAGAGAATGTTGCTCTTTTTCGCGAGCGAGGGATGGACCCGAAAGATGCAGCAGTAAAAGCAACTTATCAAGTCTCTACACCTGTATTTTTTGCTGTTCTAACAACGATGGCAACTTTTTCACCAATGCTTGCAGTGGATGGTGAGATAGGTGAGATCTGGAGGATCTTCCCGCTCATTACAATAATGGTACTTTTCTGGTCATTATTTGAAAGCCTAACCATACTTCCGGCTCACCTAGCACATAGTAGCGATGCCAAACCAAAAAATCCTACTCTTAGATCATTGTATGATAGATGGGAAACTTTTCAGATCATACTTATCAGCGGATTATCTCACGTTATTGATCATTACTACAGGCCTTTTCTTAACAAAGCGGTAAACAGACCCTTTACCTCTCTATCTATTGCGGCAGGTATATTTATCCTGACGATCGGAGTAATCGGTGGTGGACTGATAAAGTTTACATTTTTTCCTCCTGTTGAGGCAGACCTTGCAATTGGAGCAATAGAATACCCCTCTGGCACACCAATCGAAATTACACGCCAAGGATACCTTGAACTTGAAAGGTCCGCCAGAAAACTTGAAGAACAGCTTGAAAAGGAACTTTCTGATAAACCAACGATCAAGAATAGATTATCCACAATAGGCTGGCAGCCCATGAGATCTAAAACAGCTCGAGGTCCTGGAAACTTAGACGCTCTTTATGCTGGGCCTAATGTGGCGGAGGTTGCCCTTGAGTTAATACCTGGGGAAGAGAGGGTGATCAGTACAGAGGAGGTCGTTAGACGCTGGAGAAAATTAATGCCAGTTATTCCTGGGGCTAAGGATGTATTATTCTTCTCTAGTCTATTCTCCGCAGGTGACCCAGTCAATATTCAGTTATCTAGCAAATATATGGATGATCTATTGGCTGCCAAGGATGAACTAAAGACTAAGTTGGTCCAATATCCTGGAGTCTTTGATGTAAGGGACACCTATAATGTTGGGAAAGAGGAGATCAGTATAAAACTTTTACCAGCTGCCGCGAACTATGGTGTTAATATGATGATGGTCGCATCACAAGTCCGGCAAGCATTTTATGGAATGGAAGTTCAAAGTATTCAGCGTGGTCGTGATGAAGTCAAGATCGTGGTGAGATATCCAGAATCAGATAGACAGTCCATATCTGATCTTGAAAAAATGATGATAAATACTCCTAATGGTTCAACAATCCCCGTTAGGCAGATTGCGCGTCTTGAAATAGGCGAGGGTCTTGCCTCAATACAACGCAAAGATCGTAAACGATCAATAAATGTCACTGCTGATGTTGATCTATCAGTCACAACTGGGAATGATGTAATAGCCGCGGTCACAACATCGATCATTCCACAGATTCTTCAAAAGTATAATTCGCTTTCTTATAGTCTTGAGGGGGAGCAACAAGAACAAGGTGATAATTTAAGATCCATTGGTAAGAATTTCATCATTGCCATGATCGTGGTCTATATGCTTTTGGCAATACCATTTAAATCTTATTTCCAGCCACTGGTGGTCATGTCCTCGATCCCTTTTGGTCTAACTGGTGCAGTAATGGGGCACCTACTTCTTGGAATGAATTTTTCTGTTCTCTCTTTAATGGGAATTGTTGCTTTGACCGGTGTGGTGGTCAATGATAGCTTGGTCATGGTTGATTTTATCAATCGCTACAGAAGAGAGGGGAATAGCATCAAATCCGCAGTTCTGGAAGCAGGGCCACGTAGGTTCCGACCAATATTTTTGACTTCTCTAACGACTTTTGTAGGTCTTGCACCGCTTTTATTGGAGAAAAGTACACAGGCACAATTCATGATTCCGATGGCGGTCTCATTGGCTTTTGGTGTGGTCTTTGCAACGGGGATTACCCTTTTACTGGTCCCTGTGTCATATTTGACCCTAGAAAAATATATTCTAAAAACAGAGAAGAACGCATGAGAGTGGCAGTTTTTGGTGGAACAGGTTATGTGGGATCTTATATTATTGATGCATTGATTACCGATGATATTACACCTCGACTTCTTATTAGAGAAGGTTCTGATTCAAAAGTGACTGCTCCTGAAAAATGTGAGATCGTTCGGGGCGATATTGAGGATGAGGATTCTGTCAATGAGACTTTGGAAGATTGTGATGCTGCAATTTATCTCATCGCGCTCATCCGTGAGTTCCCGTCAAAGAATATTACCAATGAGAGATTCCAGTTTGAGGGATCGAGGTTAGTTGCAAGCCTAGCGCAGAAAAAAGGTGTTAAAAGATTTATTCTCATGAGCGCACTTGGGGCCAATCCTAATCCAAATGGATCCAGATATATGCAAGCAAAACATCTCTCTGAGCAGGCTCTGAAGAATACGAAACTTGATTGGACGATCATTCGGCCGTCTTCTCTCTTTGGTGACCCTAGGGGTGGTGGTAGACCAGAGTTTTGTATGATGCTTGATAAATTGATGCTGAACCTTTTTCCCTATCCAAAATTTTTACCATTCCCTGCTCCTTCATTCTTCACTGGAATAAATCCTTTGGATTCTGGAAATTTTGGTCTGTCAATGGTGCATGCCAAAGATGTTGCGTCAATATTGATTAATGTCATTAAAGATGATTCAACCATAGAGCACACAATCGAGATCGGAGGTAAGATCGCGGTCAATTGGAATCAAATTGTAACCTCGATTGCAAAGGTGACGAGTAGGAGGGTCATTATGGTTCCTGCTCCTTTTTTCATTGTATCAACTGTGGCAGGGCTTTTTGATCGCTTCTCATGGTTCCCTGCAGGAAAAGACCAATTAAATGACCTCGTCAATGGTAGTGTATGTGATTCATCAGAATTGTTTGAAAAATATGGTATAGACCCCATTCCATTTGATCTTGAAAATCTAAAATATTTATCGGAATACTAAATTATGCGACGACTTTTACATTTTGCCTTTTTATTTGTCTTTTCCCAATTGAATGGTCAATCCACGATTATCTCAGGATTTATTAGTGATTCGTCATCTGGAGAGGCTTTGATCGGTGCCAATGTGATGCTCCAAGAGACAGGGCAGGGTATGGCAACTGATATGAATGGTTATTACATCATTCAGGACATAGTCCCGGGAGATTATGTGTTGATGGTCTCTTATGTTGGTTTTAGTATAAGAAAAGAAAAGTTGAGTCTTTCTGATGGCCAATCTATGAAGTTAGATCTTGCCCTATCAGAAGAGATAGTTGAACTCTCACAAGTGGAGGTCACGGCTGAACAACTTCAGCGAAGGACCAATATACAGCCAAGTAAGATAAATCTTAGTCCAAGGATGATGAAGGCTGCACCTGCTTTGGCTGAGCCTGATCTTTTTCGCACGATTCAAGCATTACCTGGTGTATTGACCACATCAGAGTATAGCACTGGACTGGTTATTCGGGGCGGGAACACCGATCAAAACCTAATAATGTTGGATGGTATTACCGTTTACAATCCCTCTCACCTAGGAGGGATCTTCTCCAATTTTATAGTGGATGGTGTCAAAGAGGCTGAACTAATAAAAGGAGCATATAATGCAGAATATGGTGGTCGCCTTTCTGCCGTGTTGAATGTTATCAGCAGAGAAGGAAATAAGAATGAGTTCAAAGGTAAGGCAAATATTTCTCTTCTTTCTGCTCAAACAACTCTCGAAGGTCCATTCCATAAAGGTGCGTGGGTACTTAGTGGACGGAGAACTTATTTTGACCTGGTCTTGCCAAAAATACTACCTGAGAATACGGCAGACAATATCCCACCTTATTACTTCTATGATGTCCAAGGTCATGTTTTTACAGATATAACATCAAAAGATAGACTATCACTTAGTTATTACTCAGGCATTGATGATATTCTTTATGGAGTTCTAGGCCTGGATGGACGCTGGGGTAATAATACGGTCAGTGCTCATTATCGCAGAGTTTTCGATGAACGATTAGTTGGGAACTTTTTGGTGGCAAATAGTAAGTTTTTTACTCAATTTGGATTAGGTGGCTCTGGAGGGCTTGTGAGTGATAATAGCATTGATGACCAAACCATCTCAGGCGATTTCTCCTGGTTCAAATCCTCAGAGTCAACCTACAAATTTGGAATGCAATTCAAGACACTAGGATTTGAATATCTAAATAAATTTCAAGATTCAACTCAATTCAAGATCAAGACAACTCCTATGGAATTGGGGACCTATTTAAAGGCAAAATTTGAATACGGCAATACCTTGATCATTGAGCCCGGTATTAGAATGAATTATTATAGTGTTTACTCTGACTCACTTTATCCAGATCTACGATTTGGACTAAAGTACTTGTTGACAGATGATCGATATATCAACGTGTCAATGGGTAACTATCATCAGTTCATTAGTACCTTTCAAGATGATTTCTATCCTACCATACTTGATAACTGGATAGCCGTCGATGAATCGGTCGCTCCAGGGAAATCATCGCAGATTGTTGTTGGATATGAGGAATATTTTAAAAACACATATAAACTTCAGATAGAGTGTTATTATAAGGACCTTGAAAATCTATTGACCTATGAGGAGACCAGGTCCACAACTGATGCGCAGGTATCGGACGAAAGATTATCCGACATAGTCACGCCTGCTGATGGCTATGCATATGGTCTAGAAATTTTTGGCCAGAAAATGTCTGGGAAGTTAAGTGGATGGCTCGCATATACATATTCAGTCTCTAGAAAAATTATGAACAGTATCTATGATGAAGGCGCAAAAGAGTATTTTACCAATTGGGATAGAACACATGCATTCAGTGCATTGGGGAATTATCAGTTGAATAAAAAGTGGGAGTTTAACTGGAGATGGGCCCTGCAGTCAGGGCAAGCATACACTCCGATTCTAGGTTACTATGTCCAAAAATTCCCAGAAAGTCCAGAAGAGGTATTTCGCACCATACCCGGAGCAAGAAATTCAGGAAGATATGAACCATATAGTAGGCTTGACATAGGCGCTGTCTATCATGCAAAGATTGGTAAGACCAATGTTGACTTTTTCTTTCAGATCATAAATACCTTTAACAGGAAGAATACCTTTCAAAAAGTATATTCACTTGGTAACCCTTATAATGGTATTGATGATGATGGTGACTGGCTGCTGGATGAACATGATGCAAATGGGAATGGTAAACCAGACCCTGGGGAGGTTAATGTTGATGAGCCCGATGAGGGACGCATCAGTGAGAAAAGTATAGGTCTTTTTCCGATCATACCAACATTTGGATTTACTTGGGAGTTCTAAGAATGAATTACAAATATATACACAATTTATTTTTTCTTTTATTGATCCTTTACTCTTGCAGTTTTGATGATCAAGAGATGGTATATCAAGAACGTCTCGTAGTGTTCGCGACTATCTCAGCGAATTTACCTGTATTAGATACGGTACTAGTATCAAGGACTGCGGAAATAAGTGAGGACGTGGCGTCCAATGAACTTTGGATCGATGATGCATCTGTAATGTTAATTGATGATTCTACTGACAAGATACTAAACTTTTATAATGTTGGTCCTGGACGATATTTCCCGGTAACTGATACGTCTAACCAACAAACAATTGAAGATTACCTGGCATATGTTATTCGTCCTGGTTCAACATACCAATTGGTCGTGGTTCATGATTCTGATTCGGTCATTGCGACAACATCAGTCCCTTCCTCAATGAATATTCAAGCGGCAGATCTAGGTGATTATGTTTGTCCAGATGGTGACATTTTACCAACAGATACTATCAACGTTCATAATTTGGATGATATATCAATTGAACAACTATTTTTGCTAGCTGCAGGGCCCGAAGAATACATTACAGACAACAACATCGATGTAGACACGGTGACCTATAGATTTGGAGATTGTTTTACAAAAAGTTTTGCGAGCTATCCAATGTTCGGCATCGACTTTCAATCAGATAATTATCAGACCATAAAGATATTAACCTATGCGCTTGAAGCTAACCGAAGAGGTTTGGAACCTTTAGACACCTTGAGCAACACCATTGACTCTGATAGTGGAGGTTTTTTTGATTATAATTATAATGGCCTAAGGGACAGTGTATTTATAAATCTCATATATGATACGACCTTAGTATTCAGGATATGGAAGGGTCAATACCCAAGAACTGAAAATAGTACACCATATAGGATTAACCCCTGGCAGTGGAATATAGAAGAGGCTCCTACTCAAATTATGTGGCTTTATTTTGATTACTATGGTTATCAATTAATGACCTTCCAGGCCACCAGCGAATCATACTTTGATTATTTTAGTGGAGACCCAGTAGGTCAAAACATATATCTATTGCCTGACTCTAATCTTGATGATGGACTTGGTGTGTTCTATAGCTCCAATGCCTCACGTTTTCTTGTCTATGTAAGACGAGATGATCTGTTATATTAAATAAAAGGCCCCCATTAAAAATGAGGGCCTTGGTAGCCCGTAGGAGAATCGAACTCCTGTTGCCAGGATGAAAACCTGGAGTCCTAACCACTAGACGAACGGGCCACAATTATTGTTCTAGAGTTATATGTTGGCGGCAAATTTATTGTATAAGGAAACCTCTCACCAACCCATTTTTAAAACTATTGGTCTTATTTATTGGTCTTGTCCAATATGTCGAGTAATTGCCCGCTATTATGAAGTTCCATTGTGATGTCAGCGCCGCCAATTAAATCTCCATTAACAAATAATTGAGGAATGGTGGGCCAGTTTGAATGTTCACTTAGTTTTATCCTTATCATAGGGTCTTCTAGGATATTTACATCTTTATAATTAACGCCATAGTGATTGAGGATCTGTACCACTGAATTTGAAAAACCACACATGGGCATATCTTTTGTCCCTTTCATATAAAGGATTATCGGGTTATTGTCTATATCATTGATTATCTGTTCTTTTAACTCCATACTCTCTTCCCTATCTTAATTATTTGACTAGTTTTATTTCTTTATTCATACACTCAGTGCATTGATAATGTTTCACATTGACAAAATACAAAATACTCATTGCTTTTTGATTCCAATTTTTTCTAATACGTTTCAGATTGCCATCACATTTGGAACAGTTTGTTAAATTTAAGTAACGTTCGATCATTCTATCTCTCCAACGATTTGCAATCAAAAACATAACATACATTATGAGACTGATTCCAACGATGTCTGACACCTCAAATTGCTTTAAAAAAAATATGATCATATCTCTAAACCATTTGATGCCATTACCGAAACTGAAAAGTATTGCCCTTATAAATTCATATATGTAGTGTTTTATCTCAAGATCTTCTACTAATAAGAAGATCCCTAATCCTAATAGTACAACTACCTTGATCTCAAAGCTATATTCTTGATGAAATTTTCTTTCTCTCGGCTTTGTTATCCCTTTTCGTTTTTGTTTCATAACCAATTCTAAATAAAAGATCGAATAAAAAAAATGATTTCTTGGTAGTTAGTTATGAAATATGAAATCATACAATAAGATCAATTGTTAGTTTTGATATCTTTCTTGTAAAATCAACATCTTAAATGATAGGATGCAAAATGAGACTTATTTCATGGAATGTGAACGGCATTAGGGCAGCAGTTAAAAAAGGTTTTCTAGATTATCTTGAAAAAGAGCAACCGGATATCCTTTGTATTCAGGAATCCAAAGCCCACAAGGAGCAACTCTCTTCTGATATACTTGAGGATCATGGATATCATGCCTACTGGCACTCAGGCAAAAAAAAAGGATACAGTGGTGTCGCAACTTTTTGTAAGAAAGAAGCTTTATTTGTTCAGGAAGGACTCGGTATTGAAAAGTATGATGATGAAGGTAGAGTACTCCTTACAGAGCACGATGATTTTTTATTATACAATATATATTTTCCTAATGGTCAAAAAGATGATACTCGCTTGAATTATAAATTAGATTTTTATGATGATCTACTACCAATAATCAATGAACAGGTTGAATCGGGTAATAATGTCATTGTTACGGGTGATTGGAATACGGCACACCATTCGATAGATCTTGCACGCCCAAAACAGAATATTAATACTTCAGGCTTCATGCCTATTGAAAGAGAAAAATTAGATATTTATGTTGATCAAGGTTGGGTTGATACGTTTAGACTATTTCATGATGAACCTGAAAGATACTCTTGGTGGACATATCGTTTTGGTGCGCGGGAAAGAAATGTGGGTTGGAGGATAGATTATTTTTTTGTTAATCAAGGTATGGTAGAATTTTGTTCTGATGCTGATATACATCATGACATATATGGTTCTGATCATTGCCCAGTCTCACTTGATCTTGATCTCTAATCATTTTTGAAATTTTTACTTTTAATTACAGTATGTAGTTATGCATTTGGCATGTTCAATACGATCATGGAGATTGATGCCATGCAGTATGCATCCATAAGCAGAGAACTCTTGCGGGGTGATAATTTTCTTCACTTGTTTGACAATGGTCAACCTTATCTAGATAAACCTCCATTAATTTTTTGGATAACCGCATTATTCTTTAAATTATTTGGAGCATCAGATTTTGTTTATAGGCTTCCATCCATCTTATTCACATTTATTTTAATATATTCGACATATAGATTCTCAAGATTATTCTATTCAGAAAAGATCTCTCAGGTTGCAGTGCTAATTCTTGCATCATCTGAGGCAATGTTTATAATGAATGCAGATGTTCGTACGGATATCTATATGATAGCACCAATGATGACTGCGATCTGGCAATTCTCGGTATATTTCCATTCTCATAGATGGAGAAACTTGATTGTGGGATGGATCGCAATCGCTCTAGCAATGATGGGCAAAGGGCCGGTTGGTATTGTTATTCCGTTATCAGTATTAATTGTAAATCTGATCTATAGTGGAAATTTAAGATATTTGTTGGATAAACGAATATTAATTGGTGTATTGATCTGTTTTTTCTGCCTACTACCTATGTCTTATGGTCTATATACCCAATTTGGTTTCCATGGATTGGAATTTTTCTATTGGACTCAAAGTTTTGGTAGAATTACCGGTGATAGTACTTGGAGCAATGCGGCTGGTCCTTTTTATCTGTTTAATGTTTTTCTTTATGTTTTTTTGCCTTGGACATTGATATCACTTTTAGCAATTGGTGACCGATTGATCGATATCATCAAAAAAAAATATGATAATAGGCAGATTGAAGTTATCTCATTATTTGGATTTATATTGCCTTTGCTAATGCTTTCAGCATCTAATTACAAACTTCCTCATTATATATACTGTGTAACGCCATTTGCCTCAGTATTGACCGCAGTGAAAATGGAAGAATGGACTCATAACAATAGGTGTTATAGGATATTAAATATAATTCAGGTTGCACTTATTGGTTCGATGTTGATTTTAGTATATGGATTGGTCTTTTACGCATTTGGAATCAAGATTAATATGGTAATTATCTTGCTCATTCTAATCTTCATATTTATATATGCTTTCATGAGGATTCCAAAAAGTAAAACATTGGTTTTATTGACTCCATCAATTGCTGTAAGTGTATTATGCAATTATGGAATTAATTTGGGAATTATGAAACCTTTGCTTGATTTTCAATCACAGTCTGAGGCCGCAGTCTTTATAAAAGAAAATAATTATGAATCTTTTGACCTTTATATGTACAATGAAAATTCAAAGGCCAAAAGTAGGTCCTTTAATTTTTATATTAATAGAGAGATCAAATATATAGATTTTAGTTATGTTCAGGATAAGGTCGATCCTAAACCAGAACTGGTCTATACAAACGAAGAAGGTTTAAAAGAATTATTAGATAATGATATAGATCTTATTATTATTAAAAAATTTGATCATGTTCGTGTGAGTAAGCTGAAAGCATCATTCATAAATCCAGCAACACGTCCTAAAATAATCAGGAAGAAATATTTATTGATGTTCACGTGACATTAAAGGAAAAATAATGATGGATCACAGTAATTCAACTCCCTCACTATCTGTAGTGATACCTGTCTATAATGAAGAAGAGACAATAGATGCCATTCTGAATTTCGTATCGAGGATAGAGATTGTAAATGAGATCGTTATTGTAGATGATTGCTCAAAGGATCAAAGTGTTGTGATCATAAAAAAAAGCATAGAATCGATCTCAAAGGAAAAACCCCAAATAAACTTCCTATTTTCTCAAAATGAAAAAAATAAGGGGAAAGGCGCGTCAATAAGATATGGCTTTGGTATGGCCACTTGTGATGTCATCGTCATTCAGGATGCAGACCTTGAGTACGACCCCAATGAATATTTACGATTGATCAAACCCATTGCTGATGGTAACGCGGATGTTGTCTATGGGAGCAGATTTATTGGTGGTACACATAGGGTACTCTACTTTTGGCATTATATGGGTAATAAGATGCTTACTCTAATGTCAAATATGTTTTCTAATCTAAATCTAACCGATATGGAGACCTGCTATAAGATGTTTCGAAGGGAGATATTGGATCATTTCGAGTTGAGATCAAATCGGTTTGGATTTGAACCAGAATTCACAGCGAAGATCGCAAAAGCACGGCTCAGAATATATGAGTTACCAATATCATACTATGGTCGGACGTACGATGATGGGAAAAAGATAACTTGGAGGGATGGACTAGCGGCCATTTATCATATTCTAAGATACAATCTAACGTTAGGATCACTTTTCTCTCTGATTACTATTATTGCTCTATTTATTATTTTTTATCTTAGAGTATTATAATAACATATCTGGTATTAATCGATCTGCAAAGAGCAAGCCTTTTTGAGTAAAGGATATATTTTTACCTGAGGTATCGATACAATCTGGATATCTTTGTTTGATTATTTCGATATTGTCATTGAATATTTTTTGGAATTTGCTTGGGATGATGTTTGGATTAATACCTTTTATCATCCTCATACCAAACCCTATTTTTTCATTTAAATGATTTGTTAAAGATATTTTTTCTTTAGTTGATATGGTTGACTTCCCAGACATGACAAGATCTATGTAATGGTCTAAGGATCGAGCATTATTCCAGCGATATTTCCCATCGTAGCCATGTGCAGAGGGTCCAAACGCCAAATATGGTTCAATGTTCCAGTAGTGAAGGTTATGGAGGCATTCATAACCGGGTTTAGAAAAATTGGAAACCTCATATGGATCATACCCATTATTCGATAGGATATCATAAGTCCTCATGAACCAGTCACCTTCCTGAGCCTTACTCGGCATTGATATGGTATTTTTTGACACCATTGAGAATAGTTCAGTCCCTTTTTCTGCAGTAAGTGTGTATGCAGAAATATGCTCTGGATCCATTTTTATGATAGTATTTAGGTCTTCACTCCAGTCAGACCAAGTCTGTGTCGGTATTGAATAAATGAGGTCACAATTAACATTGGTGAAACCAGCAGATCGAGCATTTTCATATGTTTCAAATATTTGGTCTCTATTGTGTATCCTTGTCAAAAATTTTAATAATTCTGGCTGAAATGACTGGACCCCGATCGATATTCTATTGATGCCCATATCATTGAAGGACTTTAGACGCCCCCTGGGAGCTTCACCTGGATTTGCCTCTACAGTAAGCTCCTTAAGATTTGAGAGGTCATATTTATTATTTAGGCAAGATAGGATTGATTCCATCAGGTGCTCATTTATTAGACTGGGCGTACCTCCTCCAATAAAGATCGTATCAATGATCCATTCGGATACATCGATCTCACATTGTTCTATCTCATAGGTGATCGCTTCAATAAATTTTGGAATTATACTGTCTCGATCTGTGATTGAATAAAAATCACAATACATACATTTCATGGCGCAGAATGGAATGTGTATATAGATTCCTGCTGACTTCATGAATAAATTTACTTTTTATTGAATTCTAATTTCTTAATAATCTTTTTATATGATTTCTTATTCTGATAACGGAAATTTAGAATATGGGAATAAACATAAAGTTCGTTGATAATGAAGAAGAACTAGATATTTGTTTATCAATAAGAAGAAGGGTGTTTATTGAAGAACAGGAGATACCCGAAGAAATAGAGATGGATGATGCATCTGTCAGCGCGGTTAGTATTTATGCACTGCTGAATAAAGAATATGTAGGGACTGCTAGATATCGTGAAACAGAATCAGGTATAAAATTAGAGAGGTTTGCTGTACTAAGTGAGTATAGGAGCCTAGGCATAGGCAGGGACTTGGTCCAATTTATGATTGATCATTTAGGTAAAAGTAAAAATATCTACCTTCATGCTCAGGAAGAAGTTGTTGATTTTTATCTTTTACTCGGATTTGAAAAAGTGGATGATAGATTCTACGAGGCAGGAATCCCGCATTGGAAAATGATAAAAAAATGAATGATCAGAAAATAAATTTTAAAAGAATAATTGAATTCATTAAACCTGAATCATTATTTATGTCGATCTCATTGGCGAATGGACTTTTTTTTGTCATTTTCAATAGCATATCTATTTGGCTGACAGCCTCTCTAATTAATAATGTACTTATAGATTTTGACCAGTTGGTCTTAGACCAAGAAAAATTATTAGCAAGTGAAAGTCCGGGCCTTAATGAACGGATAAAGATAGCGGTTAATGACTTTATTCTTCGTGATACAAATATTGAGACATTAAAGGTTCTGTGCCTTACCATTATATTGATCTTCGTATTAAAGAATATTTTTCTCTATTTGAAAAATTTATCGATGTCATATGTGCAACTTAGAATTGTTACTCATTTGAGGAATCGTATCTATGCACATTTACAGACATTATCCCTGTCCTTTTTCCATCGTAGAAAATCTGGAGATCTATCGTCAGTCGTCATACATGACGTTAGTATGCTCAACCGATCAATCGGCACGACCTTTCAAAAGATCATTGTAGAGCCAATTAATATACTTGCATTTACAACCCTATTGTTCATCATTAGTTGGAAACTGATGTTGGTTGCCACTTTCATTATTCCATTCTCTCAATTTGTCATTCAGAAAATAGGTAAGAGCATAAGGAGAAAGGCAAGGAGGAATACTAAACAGATTGGAGGGATACTCAGTATCATCACTGAGAATCTATCCACTACTAGAATAGTGAAAGCATTTTCCATGGAGAAGAATGAGGTTAAGCGTTTTGATCAAGAGTCTTGGAAATACTTTGGGTTATTATTTCGTTCATCAAAATTACGTTTACTATCTTCACCGATCATAGAAACAATTGGTGTGTCAATGGCAGTTATATTACTCTGGCTAGGTGGCTCGGAGGTTATGATAGGTTCAACATTGTCATCTGAGGACTTTTTGAGGTTTATGTTTCTATTATTTTCAATGCTCGGGCCTGTTCGTTCCCTTAGTAATGTTCACATAACGCTACAGAATGGTTATGCATCAGCAGAGCGGATCTTTGATATATTGGATGAACAGACAGAAGTGGTTGATTCTGGACAATTTGAGATCAAGACCCTTGATCAGGATTTAAAATTTGAGAATGTTGACTTTGATTATGGAGAAGGTTCCTTTCAATTAAATAATGTCAGTTTTCAAGCATGTAAAGGAGAGACCATTGCGTTTGTCGGAGCAAGCGGCGCAGGTAAATCCACCATAGCCGATCTGATTCCACGTTTTTATGATGTAAACGAGGGGAGAATCATCATAGATGGAAAAGACATAAGAGAATATAAGATTGATTCATTAAGGCAGATGATGGGTATTGTTACTCAAGAGACCATTCTATTGAATACGTCCATTCGAAATAATATCACATATGGTTCAGAGGGTATTGATGAAAAAAAATTGATTGAGGCTGCTAGAGGTGCAAATGCTGTTGAGTTCATTGACAACCTAGAAGAGAAATATGAGACCGCTATAGGTGAGAGAGGAGTTAAATTGTCTGGCGGTCAACAACAGCGGATCGCCATCGCTCGAGCGATTTATAAAAATCCATCACTATTGCTATTAGATGAGGCGACATCTGCACTTGATACAAGATCAGAACGATTAGTGCAAAATGCTCTGGATAATCTAATGGAGAATAGAACGGTGCTTGTGATCGCACATCGGCTGTCAACCATAAAGAATGCTGATAAGATCATTGTGATGGATATGGGGAAAATTGTAGAGATTGGAACGCACGATGAACTTTATAATGTAGATGGGATATACCACAGGTTGTATAATATTCAATTTGAAAATTAGAATAAGATTCATTAATTAAAACTATTTAGAATAAATCAATGGGGAAAAAATATTCAATTCTATTTGATAGTTTTCATTTATATCACTTACCACAGTTTGAACCTCTCATAGATCTTTTGGCTCAAGATGAAAGATTTACCATCTATCATTCTGTTTCTAGGAAAATACAAAAAAAAGAATATGAATTGACCAGGTCGATACTAATTGATAAACCTGGGAAATTCATCTCTGCTGAGAATGAAGAGGAACGTAAAAAAAAGATAAGAGGCCTTGAACTAGATGTTTTTATTTGCGGTTGGTCAAGGTATGATATTGATCATTTTGTCAATAAAAATACCCTTGTGGGAATGGCATACCATGGAATTGGAATTAAGCCCTCATATTGGCGTGACAATCATGACCGTCTTGATATTCGATTTGTTGAAGGTCCTTACAGAATGGATCAGTTAAGGGAAAAGGGCATAAAAACAGACCTGGCTCTCACTGGTTTTATGAAATTGGACTATCTTTTTCAGAATGACAAAATCGATTCTGATTCTATGATCGATCAATTCAATTTAGATAAAAGTAAAAAAACAATTTTATTTGCACCAACCTTTTATCCAAGCTCGTTTGAGTTGCTTGGGACAAATTTGGGTGATTATACAAGAGACTTCAACTTATTGATAAAACCTCATCTTTGGACAATGTATATGAATAGGTTTGCTGGAATAAATCATAAAAAGCAGAGAGACCTATTCAATAGGGTTGTTGATAATTTTGACCATATTCATCTTGTCCCACCTACAATGTATAATATTACACCATTCTATAAGATTTCTGATCTACTCATAACTGAGGCTAGCAGCACCATCTATGAGATGCTGGCACTGGACAAGCCTGTATTGGTCAATCGTTTTTATAAATTAAAATTATCTCATCGTCTTTTTAAAAAACGGCTTTATAGGGCAAGATTAAACGAGGAGATGGAGAGAGAGATCTCAGATTTCTGCTTTGAGGTAAACCAGCCAAAGGAATTACCCGGTGTTATTGAAGATGCACTTAACAATGTAAAATCCAAATTATCTGTGATGGAGAAATACAAGAATAAAATGCTTTATGGACTTGATGGGAATGCCTCGTTGAGGGTCAGAGATGAGATATTGGCAAGGTTAGAATAATGAATATGAAGAAAGTATTATTTGAGACCCATCATCTCTATTACTGGCCGAATTTTCTACCAGTTGTTGAAGAATTATTAAAAAGAGAGAATTATGTCATAAATGTATCAATGCCCAAGCGTTCTTCATCTCTTCAAGAAAATATATTGGACAATGTATGTTCAGTAACAGGTATATCATTCATTACTGCAAATACAGAAGAAGAACGTATCAATAAAATCATTAAGGAAGATTATGATATAATCATAGTTGGGAATGTAGGTCAATTAAACCAAATAGCATCATCAGATGCATTGGTGGTCATGGTCTATCATGGCATAGGATTAAAACAATCTTATTATAATGACATTGATGAACGCGTAGATATAAGATCAGTTGAGTCTGTGGCAAGATTCAATGAATTAAAGGATTATGGGCATGGAAACCTTGCGTTAACTGGATTTACAAAACTAGACAGGTTGGTGACATTAGCCAATGAGAGCATCAAGGAAACCAGGACCAAACTTCAGATTGACCCTTCAAAAAAAACAGTTTTATATGCGCCTAGTTTCTATCCTACATCCATAGATAGGGTCTGTCCTTTTTTACCAGAATTAGGCCAAGACCATAATGTGATCATTAAATTACATGGATTTAGTTGGGAGCAAAAAAAATATCATTATCAAAATATTCTATGTTCTGAACTATCAAAGGAAAACGAGAACATCCATCTCTTGGCCAATGAGGATTTTGATATCATTCCTTACTATTTGGTGGCAGATATTCTTATCAGTGACATATCATCTACCATATTTGAGTTTCTACCAAGAGACAAGCCCATCATACAGGCACAATGCTACAATCTTAAACTTAAGCATAGAATTTTCAAGAGACGTTTTTGGGGAAAAATGGATCTTGAAAGGCAAGACAGTGTTGATTTTACCTATCAGATATCAGAGCCTGAGGATCTCCTAGGCATGGTTTATTATGCTATTGACAATATGGATGAGATGTCTTCAAATAGGATAGAGGCCTCTGAATTTTACCTGTATGAGACCGATGGAAAGGCATCTACCAGATTGGTTGATGCTATAGAAAATCATTGAAATGAGGATTGGCGTCTATAGCCCCAATTGGATAGGAGATTCAGTCATTTCTATTCCCTTTATTCAATCATTAAAAGATCAAGAACCAGATGCTGAAATAACTATTATATGTAAGGAATGGGTCACCGGAGTCTATGATAATCATCCAGCAGTAAATGAGATTATACCATTATCGAAGACCAAGTTAACCGGATTCATTAATATTATTAAGACAGGTCGAGATCTTAGAGAATATGATTTTGATAGATTTTATACATTGACCGATTCATTTAGAAGTGCATTGATCCTGTGGCTATCTAATGCCCAACGGAGGCATGGCTACAGTTCTCAAATGCGATCTATGTTTTTAACAGATGCAATGCCAAGACCTAACAAGAATATCCATCGATCAAAAAAATATTTGAATCTGATACAGTCTGGTCTCACAACTTTAGATATTCCAAAAATTCATTTATCAAATTCTGAAAGTAAGTGGGCAGAAAAAGAAATGGCAAAACTTGAATTAAGTAAACCCGTTGCTCTATTCCCGTTTAGCGTGGCCAATAATAGAACCATCCCAAATGAGATCTTGATAAAGTGGATAGATCAGACAAATAATGATTATCTTGTGTTTGGATCGAAAAATGATATTGAAAGAGGGGAAACGCTCATAAACGTTTGCAATGGTAATTCCATCAGGTCTATCTGTGGAGGCTATTCTCTTAGAGAATCCATTGCCCTTATTTCGGTTTGTAAATATGCATTAGCAACTGACAGCGGTCTGGGCCATGTGTCAGCAGCGCTTGGTCTACCTACAGTCTCTTTTTTTTGTGTAGGTATAGACGCAGTAACAGGACCAGTGGGTGAGAATACCACCATTATAAAATACTGTAGTCCTTGTCTGGGTGACCTATGTAAAGACCATGATGGAAATAGATCATGCATAAAAGAAATATCAAGATTTGATATAGAAGTTGCTGTGAATAGGATAACAAATCAGTAATTTTATTTTATCATGAGAGCATTAATACTTGCAGCAGGCGTATCAAGGAGGTTATATCCTCATACATACAATACACCTAAATGTTTATTGGATGTGGGAGGAAAGCCAATTATTCATTATCAATTGGAGGCCTTGAACGATCTTGGAGTGACAGATGTTACAATGGTCGTAGGTTATCATCGCGAGATGCTCATAGATAATATTGAAAAAAATTTTCCAGATCTAAATTTCCATTTTGTTGTCAACCATCATTACTTTGAGACCAATACTGCATATTCAGTCTATGTCGGTAGAGAAAAATTTGATACAGAACATCTTCTAATGAACGCAGATGTAATCTATCCAAGTGAATTATTAGCTAAATTATTTGATTCAAACTATGAAAATGCCTTAGCAGTTGATGTGAAATCATGTGGCAGGGAGGAAGTGAAAGTAATTGATGGAGGAGGAAACAAAGTTGTCGCAATTGGCAAGGACCTTATTGAGGAACAATGTCTTGGTGAGTTCATAGGAGTCGCTAAATTATCTTCGGAATTCGTTGACCATTTTGTAAGGTCACTAGGTACTCTAATTGATGCAGGTGGTAAAAATGATTATTTTGAGGCTGCCATCCAGCCCTTATTGGAAAAATTACAAGTAAACTATATTGATGTCTCAGAATATCCTTGTCTTGAGATAGATTTTATTGAGGACCTTGAGTCCGCCAGAGAATTATTTAAGAACTAGTTGTACTTTGGCAAAGATATTACCCTTTAAAGGATACCTTCCACCTCCGTCATTGGCGAAAGTTGTTTCCTCGCCGCCATATGATGTGTTGTCCTCTGATGAGGCTAGGGAAATGGTAAAGAAAAATGATAGATCCTTTTTGAGAGTTGTCAAACCAGAGGTTGATTTCACAATAAAAGATGAGCCACAGCATGAGGACCTACATCAACATGCCGCAAATAATCTAGATCAGTACATATCTGCTGGTAATTTGCTAAAGGACGAAGACGAATCTTTCTATGTATATCAAATTTCAATGGGCATGCATATGCAGACTGGTATCATCGCTGCAGTATCAATAGAAGAATATGATGGTTCATTAATAAAAAGGCATGAGTTCACCCGTCCTGAAAAAGAAGATGATAGAACAATGCATATTGATATAACTGGAGCCAATACAGGTCCTGTGTTTCTAACGTTTAGAAATAATGGCGGATTCAAACACCAATTATCAGACATCATATCACGAGAAAAAGATATTAGTTTTAAAGCGGAGGATGATACGGTCCATTCAATATGGAAGGTCAAGGATGCAGCATTGATAAATGGAATAAGATCTTACTTCAAAACTCTTGATTGTCTATATATTGCTGATGGGCACCACCGAGCAGCATCAGCCTCTAGGATTCAAAAGACTCGCTCAAATAATAATCCTTACCATAATGGTAATGAGTCCTATAACTATTTTTTAGCAACGATATTCCCCCATGACCAGGTCCAGATACTTGCATACAATCGATTGGTCAAAGATCTTGGTGGTCTCAGCGAAGAACAATTTTTGAATGCAATAGAAAGTAAATTCCAGGTGAAAAATTTATCTAAGCGTGAAGTTCCCAATAAGAAATTGAATTTCACAATGTATTTTATTGATCAATGGTATGCCCTAGAGGTAAAACCAGAGATCATCAGTGATGATTCTGCTTTAGCACTTGATGCTGCAATACTTCAAGAACATATTCTAGGTCCAATTCTCAAGATCACTGATCCACGGACTGATAATAGAATTGATTTTGTTGGAGGATCAAGAGGCTTAGAGGAATTAGAACATAGATGCAAATCAAATGCAAAAGTTGCATTTGCACTCTATCCAGTATCAATTGATGATCTATTAAGAGTATCGGATGATGATAAGGTCATGCCACCAAAGTCAACTTGGTTTGAACCTAAACTAAGGTCTGGACTTGTAGTGCGCCTTTTAGATTAACTCATCATGTTGAACTATCGAATGATTAAATTTGCGTATATA
>Ga0208639_1000354_pt1 | contig 36394 bp, 30 predicted proteins | sample ETNtaG_33_FD_185772 | JGI IMG/M metagenome (GOLD analysis project Ga0208639, IMG submission 185772) | Marine microbial and viral communities from oxygen minimum zone, Eastern Pacific Ocean - ETNP201310SV76 (SPAdes) (version 2) | ecosystem: Environmental > Aquatic > Marine > Oceanic ...
AGGGCCTGCAAATTATGCAAGAATTAATAGAATGTTAAAAGAAGGAGGGAAAGCTCCTTTTGCAGCTACTGAAGAAGAAGCATTCAAAGTAATGAATTTACCTCAAAGAGATTTCCTAAACACAAAATTAACAAGAGTGGGGAATATCAAAAGATTAGAAAATTATCCTTTAAGAAGAATTGAAAATAAAGAAAAGAATAAAGAATTTAGATTATTATACATTGGTGTTTTAGAAAAACATCCTTCCCGAGGAATTGTAGAAACTATAAGGGTAGTAAGTAAAATGAAAGGTATTCAATTCGATATAGGGGGGTTTGGCACCTTAGTCCCTACAATAAAGAAGCTTCAAGAAAAAGTAAAAAATGTGAACTATATGGGGTCTATACATCCTGATAATGTAGCACTAAATACCATTGAATGTGACGCCGTATTAATGGCATTAGATCCTAATAATATTAATAACAAACTTAGTGCACCTAACAAATTGTTTGAAGCGATGGCAGCAGGTTCACCACTAATAACTTGCAAAGAATTACTAATGGGACAATTTGTCGAAAGAGAGGAAATAGGACTTACTTTTGAATGGGGAAAATGGGACCGCCTCAAAGCCGTGTTAATGAAAATGATGTTTGATGAAAAATTATGTCGGGAAATGGGAAAAAGAGGCAGAAAATTAGCTGAGAGAGTACATAACTGGGAATACTGTGAAGATCGAATTGAATCCTTATATCGTTTTGTAAAAAAATCTAAGATTCCAAAAGCTTAGTTATTTCATCAGGTGACAAAATCGTAGGTAATGTATCCAAAGAGCGAATTAAATATTTTTCAGAGTAATCAAATTTATCCAATATATTCGGATCTCTATCAAGTGCTAACTGAAGGTAAGTGTCAATCATTGAATAATTTCCTGAAAGATTGAATAAATTTGTTATCATGAAGAATCGGCCTATGTTTATTTCAGTAACACAGAATTCGTTCTTAGAATTCATTTTAATATCTATATCATAATTTCCATGCGCGTTGCCTCCGGATAGTTTTTTTATCACGTCTATGCAAAACTCAAACAAATTTTCATCATAAACTGTCTTAGCCAATTCAGGTGAAGATGACATGTTGCTTGGACGGGATGCTGCTTCAATATATGAAAGACGCTCTGCCGCTTTCATTAGTACTAAGCGACCATCTTTCCAAGTACTTTGGCAGGCAAAATCTTTACCTGGCAGGAACTCTGAAATTGTAAAATCTGAAATTTCCATTCCTCTCATCTCATTCCAATACTTAATCCACCATCTGGCTTGTTCTGAATCCTTAACCTTGGTTGCACCTTTCGAACCAGCACCCTTTATTGCTCTGCACCAAAGTAATTCGGAATCAAACTTTGAAAAGATAGGTTCTATATCCTCAAGAGTTTCAACATGATATGTTTCGGCTACTCTAATATTATTTGAAATTGCAAAATTATGAAATTGCCACTTGTCAAGACACAAAGCTACGGATTCATGGTCGGGGAAAAAAAGTTCAGTGCCTATCTTATCTCTTATTTCTGATAATTTTTCAACTTCAGGATCATTAGTAGGAATTATTAATTCTGGTTTTTCTTGATCTATAATTTCACAAATTTTCTTTTCATAATCTGGCGATGATGCTGGAGGAACGACAAAACGTGAGTCCACATTTGCTCTTGCCACTTTGTAAGGAGATATATCAAAACCAATTAAATGGTATTTTTCTCTCTCTTTAATTGTAGAAATTATGTTATTAGCCCCTCCACCACCTGCGCCTGTAATTATTACTTTGATTTTTTCCATGATTAATACATCATCTCGGAATTAGGATAATATTTAAACTCAAGAACATTGTTTGAAGGATCTTTGAAAAAAAGAGTGCGATGAACTTCAGGCTTACCTTCAAATCTAATGTTAACTGGTTTAAGAAAATCGACATTATGTTTTTCTAGCCTCGCAACCATTTCATTGAAATCTGACTCTTCATGAAATGTAACGCCAAAATGTCTTGGATAAGGATTAGGATTATTATCTATTTTATCTGGTGAAAGATGGCAAACTAATTGATCTCCAAAAAAGTTGAATGTAACTCTGTCATCATATTGTCTAGACAATTTACAACCCATTATGGTTTCGTAAAATTCAATCGTTTCCTTAATTTCCTTGCAAGGAATTGCCAAATGAAAAACATCATTTGAATTACGCATATGACTTAACCAAAGCTGACATTATTTATAATCTAAGTTAAATTAAAAATTAAAGTCGAGGACCTGTGTATCGAAGGTTTGAAGATTCACAGCTATTGCGCGACAAGGATCAGGTTGAAAACCCATCATTTTTTGATATGCTGTTTGGGCTTGCCATGTGCCTGGATTTAACATTAAAACACCATTATATCTTTCAACGCCACAGGAATGAACATGACCTGTAACAAAAATATCAGGAACATCTCTAATCAGTAAGTGGTCTTGTTTTTCAGGAGCTAAGGGTGTTTTGGCCCCATAAATTGGAGCTAAATGTCTTCGATTTAGCAACTCTTTCATCATAGCCATAGGATTATCATAGGATAAATCACGAAGACTTACTAAATCATCAAGTGATTTGCCATGATAGCAAAGTGTCTTCACACCTGCAAGATCTAAAAGTACTGGATTGGCTGTAAATGTTAAATTATCATCAAAATCTTTGATTACTTTATCAGGTAATGGTAATTGGGGTTCCATTAACCTCACTGCGTCGTGATTACCTGGCATTATCACTGTTTGAATTGTATTTGGTATCTTAGAAACTGATTGTGATAAAACCGAATATTGCTCCCATACATCCGTTATTGAAAGATCGGCTTCCTGTCCTGGATATGAATCGATACCATCAACTGCATCACCTGCAATGACCAAATATCCAGGATTTGGAATCCATTCCTTATGGTATTCTACTTCACCATTTAACCAAGAAACAAATTTATTCCACTCATTCTCTTTGAATGTGCCACTTCCTAAATGAATATCTGAAATAAAAAGTGCGATGTAAGGTTCATCAGCTCGAGACACTTCTCTGTAACGGCCTAAGTGTGGGCGGACTATTGGTGAATTAACAAACAGCATGTTGCCTTGTCTGTTTAATTTACCTGAAACGCCAATAACCTCATCATGAAGTAAATTAAGAGAAACTCCCTCTCTTTCAGTCAACATTAAGTTAAGTCTAGCATCTTTATCTTCTATAGCAACTTTAATCTTACCATTAGAAAATGTGTTTATTTCGGCAACCATGCCGATTACTTGATTTTCCTCATCTGGATTTAATTGAGACAATGTACCAGCATCTCTCATTGATGGATTACGGCGGACTAATCTCGATAGAGTAGTAAATCTATCATTAAACAATGAAACAAAACTCTCCAACTTCCCATCAGACATACTTTTGTCAATTTGCCTTTCAATTATTACGGGAGGTATATCTGCTACCTTGGGTCTGCTAATTGGTTTAGGAGAGTCAGGAACTTCATCAGCTAACAAGTCTGAAACACTAAGAAATAATTTCGGACTATCTAATGAATCAACTGATTTTTCAAGTAATAGCAAGCCTTCCGGATGATTAACTACGTGCGTTACCAACTCGGGTGATGGCATTAATTTACGCTCTGAAAGCCACGCAATCACTTCTTTCTCTTTAACGTGCAAGAATAACCCAATTAGAGAGAGAAGAAAACCCTTTTTGTAAAACCTAAAATAAAACTAAAAAGATTATATTATAATAAAAATAGCTTGTAAAAAAAGGGTTTAAAAGAACAAAACAAAAATGAAAGTGCCCCGTTTGATTTATACCCCGCGGGCTATACCTATGGCCCCGCTAGTTGGGACAATAATACATATGGGAAAAAGGCACGTTTCAGAAAAACGCAACGTTTTTGACAAACTAATGAACAAAGAAAGAATTTTCAAGAACAGAGAAGCTCTTTCTTCAACATTTATCCCGAAAGAATTCCCACATAGAAGTGATGAAATAAATGATTTTGCAAACATTCTAAAGCCTGCACTGTACGGCGCACGGCCATCCAACATCTTAATATATGGCCAGACAGGAACTGGAAAAACTGCGGTTACAAAATTTATTTGCGAACAGATTTTAGAAAAAGCTGCAAAAGAAAATAAAAAAATTCACACAGCCTATATTAATTGTAAGCAAACAAATACTTCGTATGGAATTTTAGCTAATATTGGTAAAACTTATTCGGCGGAATGGGATGATGTCATACCTCATGCTGGATGGAGAATTGACAAAGTCTATGCTGCTCTAAAACAAAAAGCTGATGATAATGGCGGAATTGCAATAGTTATACTGGATGAAATAGATGCATTGGTAAGTAAAACTGGCGACGATATCCTTTATCACTTAACTGGACTAAATTCTGATTTAAATAATTCAAAAATATCATTAATTGGAATCTCAAATGACACTAAATTTACGTCATGGCTTGATCCAAGAGTCAAATCGAGATTAGGTGAAGAATCACTGACTTTTGCTCCTTATAACGCCATTCAAATTGAAGAAATTCTAGCTCAAAGAACAAATGTTGCATTTAATGAAAATGTAGTAGACCCATTAGTACTCTCTTATTGTTCCAGCAAGGCAGCTCAAGAACATGGAGATGCTAGAAAAGCTTTAGATTTACTTAGAATCTCAGCTGAATTAGCTGAACGAGATGGAAGAGAAATAGTAACAGTAGAATATGTCAATAATGCACAAAATGTTATGGAAAAAGATCAAGTTAAGAGTATTATTTCGACCTTACCTATTCATCATAAAGCTACTTTGGTTAGTACTATTCTTAACCAAGGAAAACGTGAAAATGGAAATCAAACTACTGGAGAAGTTTATAGTACATATACTCAAATTTGTAAAAGATTCAATTTGACCGATTTAAGTCAAAGAAGGATTGGACATATTATTTCTGAATTAGATATGCAAGGTCTGATTAGTGCTAAAATTGTTAGCCTTGGAAGACAAGGAAGAACTAAATTCATAAACGTAGCAATAGACGAAAATCAAGTAGAAGAACTTTTTGAAGAAGATAGTTTCTTATCAGATATAATAAAAGAATTAACAAAAACAGGGAAATATATTGGAAGTACCCAAATGAGATTAATCTGATTTATTATTAGAATCTATTCCTTCTTTCCACCCTTTTTCCCAACCTGCTGCAATAGCACCTTGTAAACCAGCTTTTCTTGCTGCTTCTTTAGCTGAATCCAATACTTCTTGCCTTTCTTCTTTAGTTTTTTGACTATTGATTTGTTTTGAAATATTTTTAGCTTCTTCAGTAAATTCTTTAGTTAAAGTCCACATATTTTTAGTCGCCTCTTTAAACAGTTCATCACTATCTAACTCAGAAGGTGAATTAACTGCAGCTTCAAAACCTTCATTCCGAGCATCTTGGAAAGCCTTTGATTTCAGGGTCGTACCTTTATCCTTTTCTTTACTATATTTAGCCCAGGACAAACCGCGCATTACTCCTGGAACATATTTTTTCACAAATTCCGGTATCTCCTCAGACATATCCTCCCTGTCAGGCATGAATTATCAATAAAACATGGGGATAAAGCAACTTGTGCCTTAATCACGATAAGTATCAGGATAAAATAATAGTAAAACAGTTATAATTTCTAATCTTCCTAGCATCATTAGTGCCGAAAGAAATAGAAGTGTAGAATCTCCAAAAGCACTGTATGTTCCAGTTGGCCCAATAGCACCTATTCCGGGCCCTATGTTGGCTAAACAAGACAAAGATATTGAGATTCCATCAATTACACCTACATTCGGATTATTTCCCTCTAAATATAACGTTACTAATGAACCTAACAAAAATAAAATTACGAAAATAAAGAAGAAAACACCAACATTACGAAATAAATCCTCATCTAAAACTTTGTCTCCAATTCGAAGCTTCATTACGGCACGGGGGTGAATTACTAAAATTAATTCCCTTTTCAACGCTTTGAAAAGAAGCATAATTCGGACTATTTTAATTCCACCAGTGGTTGAGCCTGCACAACCACCTGCAAACATGAAAAGCAATAAAACAAATATAGACATTTTTGGCCAATCCATATAATTTGTTGTAGTAAAACCAGTACCTGTTAATAGAGAAACGGTTTGAAAAGAAGCATGGATAAAATTATAAAAAATACTACTTATATTATTCTTATCTAAAATTAAATTAACAAAAATTAAAGTGAACGAAAATAATACTAAATACAAATAAAAATTCAACTCCTCATTCTCTCTTAAAGCCTTAAATGATAATTTAATACGCTCTGAAAAACTTTTTGAGAAATCAATTAAATTATTAAAAACATAATAAAGTATAACGAAATTTATACCAGAAATCAGCATAAAAAATGTTACCACGACAATTACAAAAGAACTGTCATAAGAACCAATCGACTCTCTTTGAGGTGAAAAACCCCCTGTTGAAACTGTCGAAAATGAATTACATATTGCATCATACAAAGGCATATCTGAAAAAATAGCCAATAATGAAACCTCAATAACGGTCATAATAAGATATAGACTCCAAAGAAGGCGAGCGGTTTGGGCCATTTGTGGTTTTAATCTAGTTATTCCCGTACCTGGCATTTCTGCTTGGAGAACTTGAATACCTCCTCCAAAAAGACGGGAAAAAATAATAGTTGCAAGAACAATAATCCCCATACCTCCCAACCATTGTGTTTGAGATCTCCAAAGAAGAAGTGATTTAGGTGCATCAAAGTATCCCTGATTATATTGTGAAGCATTGACGGGTGTACTACTCTCTAAATCCAAAATTGTAGCTCCAGTCGTAGAAAGACCTGACATTGATTCGAAGATGGCCCCTGCAATACCTATTTCGTATGACATCAGAGCTAATTTTTCTGAAGCAATAAATGGAAGTGCACCAACAACAACCATAAGAATCCAAGCAACGGTTACCAACAAAAATGCCTCTCGATTTCTAATATCTTCCTCTGAATGAAAATAATAATGTAGAAAAACCCCTATTGACATCGAAGCAATCATTGGAGCTCCAAACATCCAAAATATGTCTAAAGAGTCTTCTCCCATATAAATTCCTACTATTATTGGAAAAAGAAAATTTAAACCAAAAAAAGCTAAAATGGTGCCTGTAAGACTTAGAATGAGTTTTAATCTCATTTATCAATGGAAAAAGTTTTCCACCTCTGGAAGCTTATTCTTAAGTGTGAAAACCAAAACATGATCGTTCTCCTCTAATTCAGATTCTGAACCAGGGAAAATAGCTTCACCACCTCGGTTTATCATTGCTATTAATGTATCATCGGGCAAATTCAAACTGGACAACTTCTTTCCTGTCTTCCCATTCTTATTTTTGATAAGGAATTCACGAACTGAAGCATCACCTCCTTCTAATTCCTCCATTCCCTCAATCTCATCTGTTGATGTGGCCCTATTAACTATCGCATTTACTGTGACTCTTTTAGGATTAATTAATGTATCAATTCCTGTATCCTGTACAACATATTCCAATTCTGTTTGGTAAACTAATGCTACAGTGCGTTTTGCCCCTTCTTTCTTTGCTAATAAACAACTCAAAACATTCAAATCTTCACGATCTGTAGCTGCAACGAATAAATCCTCATATCTGATGCCTTCTTCCCTCAAGAAATGTCTATCTGTAGAAGAACCTACCAAAACTCTAATTTCTTCAGGTAACTGTGCACTTGCAGATTCTGCCATTTTCTTATCTGGTTCTGCAATATAAATTTCTACATCCTTATATCTCTTGTTTACTTGTTCAGCTAGACGAATAGCTATTCTGCTTGTTCCTGCTATCATAATGCGCTTGATGTTCCTTTCACCAGTTATTTCCTTTGGTATTCCTAAAGCATCTGATAAATCATCTAATTCACTATATTCACTTAGTAATATCAAAATTCTGTCTCTAGGCATTAAAGTATCATTATCTTTTGGAATTATAACTCCCTCCTCACGAGCTACCAACACTATGCGGCAGTGTGGTGGCAAATTAATATTTCCAAGAGGTCTACCAATAGATGGTGAACTGTCACTTAATCGAACCTCCAAAATACGAAGTTTACCTACTGAAAAATGCTCTAAGCGTGTGAGTGCAGGCCTTGATAAAATTTGCCAAATTCTATGCATTGCCAACTCATCTGGTGAAACATAAGCATCAACACCAAATAGTTGCTGATGATCATAACCTTCAGGCATATCTGTTAATTCTGGATTGTTCAAGCGAGCTATCGTATTACAACCAGCTTTCTTAGCTATTGAACATGCAGCCATATTCACAACATCTTTACCAGTAACTGCAATAAACAAATCCGTACTCTTTAATGAGGCCTTATCAATCAACAACTTAGCTGAAGCTGCATTACCTTGGAAGACTTGCGCATCCAAAGTTTGGGCTCGTTTGACGGCAGAAGAATCAGAATCAACCATTGTAACTTCGTGCCCACGGAAAACTAAGTCTCTCCCTACACGAAATCCGACTTCTCCAGCACCCACAATGAGTACGCGCATTGTTGCCTTCAAAAAGGGGGTTTCTTAAAAGCTCTTGTAGGGTCTAATTTCTTAATTTTTTCTCAAAATACTTAACACCATAGGAAGAAAAACCTCCCAATACGAAAAATAAAACAGTAAAAATTATAGACCAATAACTAAACTCTTCTACAATTTCCCCTATGGATAAATTATCAGGCAAACTACCCTTGCCATAATCTTCTTTCCAAGGCCAAAGAGTAATTAATGAACCTGCCATCAATCCGGTTAAAGCTGACATCGTTAATTCCTTATGATCATTTAACATTTTATTCATCAAAGGAACAAAAGTAAATAACGAAATTAAGCCTCCCAAGAAAAAGTAGAACAGTGGAATCACTTTAACATCATGAACATAACCCACTATTTCTTCATAAAGCCCCAAAGTTAAAAGGACTAAAGCTCCACTAACTCCTGGAAGAAGCATTGCAGTTAGAGCAAGTGCACCACTAATAACTAAGAAAACATTGCCTGTATTTTCAAGGGGATACTTAGTATATACAAAAATTACAATAATGCCTAATAATATAATAAAATAATTAATTTTTGAAGGGGTTGAAACGAATTTCCATGGTTCTTTAATACTTATAAGAACTAAACCGAAAAAAAATGAATAAATGTAAGGGCCTGTCTCTTTAACCATCAATAGTCCTGGTGATGATTCCGAACCTACTAAAATTTTAGTTACTACATAGTAAGAAAAGAACATGCCCAAGCCAAGTGGTAACAAAAAATAAAGAGAATTAATGAATTTTATTTGTGCAGATTTTGGAAAACCATTTTTAAAAAAAGATACAAATATAGATAAAGAATTTAATAATTTTTCATATATGCCTAAAATTAAAGCAATTGTTCCTCCGCTAACGCCAGGAATAGCATCGGCAAATCCCATTAGTAAACCATAACCAAATGATTCTTTTACACCATCATTACTCATTTTTTTCTCCAAAATAATCTATTTTTGAAGCAATAGCGACTTTAGCTGCTAACTTTCGGGATGCCCTACCTTTGTCTTTTCCATTTGCCCTTTTAATATTTGGATGCTGATAAAGAACGCCATGTTTTGGAGGAGGACTACCATCGGCCATGTGTCTGAAAAGTGCCTTTTCAGCCCCCAATAACTGAATTGTGGAGGAAGGCATTCTTGCTAACTTAGAAAGATCCCCTGCTAATGATACTATTCTAACGGCCAATTGGGTACCTAATATATTTACTAAATTAGGAAATGTTTTAGGCGATTCAGAATCTAAATAAGATGAAATTTGTGAAATTAATTCTTGTGTATTATTTATGTGGTTTTTTAAAGGAAGCATTTGTGAAGGCAAATTATCAATTTCTAAAATCTCTTCTATTTTTTTCCGGGAATTACCTGTTATTTGAGAATACCATGTAGTAAATCTTTCTGAAGCCAAATTAAAATTGGAATGTGCTTCATTTAATGATTCGATAGCTTGGATTAAATTTTTGTCGGGTGTCAAACTATTTTGGATAGCTTTCTTAGCCTGAATTATACTAGATTCTCTAAGTAGGGAGAATGGTAAATTTCGATATTTCTTCTTATTATCAATCTTAATTTCTTTAGCCAAAACTTCACTCAAATCTTCAGGAGTGATTTGCAACATTTTCTCTTGCTCGGACAAAGAATTAGTTGTCAATACTGCACCTACAAACTAATCATCTTCTTCGAACGATTCTTGATAATAAGGATATTAACAAAATTACCGATATTAAACTTGGACCGGGAAGTAAACCATCTTCTTCTTCGACAACTGACTCATCAATAACCAAATCAGATTTTAAGACTGAAAATGGCAATGCTTTTTTAACCGTTTTAGAAGAATCTGTACTTAAAGTTACGTTAAGGGTTGCCGAAGCTTCCGTTGCAGCTTGTGTTAAAGGAGGGGCTACTTCTATAACTATTTCTTCATAGCTACCTGGGTCCAAGCGTATTGTATCTGAAGGTAAAGTAAACCACGATTTACGTTTACCTTCTATTTTCAAACTTAATTTTTCAACAGTATTTCCGTTATTACTAATTCTAACTGTAAATTTGCCCGTAGTACCTGCTGTAACATCTCCTGCAGTTGTTTTAACTTCAACATCGATATCTGCTTTCTCCTCTACATATATCACAAAAGAAAGATCAATAAATTCCCCTGATTGATCTGATGAAACTATAGCGTCAATAATATTTTCACCACCATAAACACTTGCTGGAATGTCCACATTAAGATAAATGGTCTTTGATTGCATAGGGCCCAAAGTAAATGAAGATTCTGAAAAAGTAGCTATCCATCCTGCTGGCGCCATAGGTGATGGTAAACTAACATAATCAATTGAATTACCATCATTAGTTACAACAATTTGGAAATTTACAGAATCTCCTGGTGAACCATCCTTCCTATCTGAAGGGACTTCAGCAGATAAACTATATACTGGATTTGTATAAACTGTAAAAGTATCAAAATTTGTAACTTTATTATTCAAACCTGAAACTGCTTCAAGATGCAAGAAAACACCATTTACTGTATTAGCTGCCTCATTTGGATTTGTAGTTATTTGTAAAGAAAAAGAAGAAGTTTGACTTTTACCAACTGAAACCTTAGAAGAACAAACTGTATTGACTAAAATACATGTTTCCCATCCTTCAGGTAATCCTGTAATCTCTAATTGAATGTCATCCTCGATATTTGCATTATTTATGACTTCTACATTGAAAGTATGTGTTTCACCTGGCCCTTCAAAAGATTCAATTTCTAAAACATCAATAATAAATTCTGCATAATATTCTACCTTAATAGATAATGCAATCTCAGTAATTTTAAAATCATTTTCATCAAGTATTACATCTATTGAAAAATTATAATATCCTGGATTTTCATTGTCAGATATAGTAAAATCAATAGTGAAATCTTCACTACCTCCATAAGGATCCAAATCATCAGTGTGATATGGTAAACCATTAAATGTCCACCCGTCAGGAATCTCATCTGATTCAAATGTATAGGATTGAATACTATTTCCTAAATTTTCAATAACTATATTGATAGTATCTGTGTCTCCTGGATTCATAAGGAAACCTGAATCCCAAGAAATCTGACGATTCAAAACTTTGTCAACTGTAGTAAGTGTTGAAACACTATCGGTAACATCAGCATCAAATGCTGAGGAAGCAACGACTACCATTTGGGCAGATTCTGTATTTTTAGCTGAACTAGGAACATCAACGTAAAATTCAATTTCAGTAATGGTTCCATCTTCCAAATCTGATACTTCATATGTTTCTAAACTTACACCCCAGGCATTACAATCCTCACATCTTACTATACTCAAAACAAAATCATCAGGATCTGTACCTGTATTTTCAAGGATTATAGTATATGTAACTGTCGTACCTGGATCTCCACCTTTCTGCGCTACATCTACTGAAAGACTCAAATCTCTTACTGGAATCCTTACAGAAGTATTCATTTCAGTTGAATCACTAAACTGATCTCTAGTAGATGAAGTAACTTCAACAAAAGATAATGCCCAATCATTCTCTAATGAATCTGCAGGGCTGGTGACATTCATTGTAACTACGGTTTCTTCTCCAGGACCTAAATCAAGAATACTAAATTGACTCAAATTGGAACCCCATCCTACTTGACTCATATCACTTAATTCTAAACTATATGAATCTGAAGAATCTCCATTATTTGTAACATACAAGGAATACAATATCTGCCCTCCTGGAATTACTTGTTTATCGAGTGCATCAGGTAAAATTTCTACAGCATATGCCAAACCATCGTTCACTGTAGTATTTGTTTCGCAAAATCCATAAATATAATTATAAGATGAAGTTTGAACACGCGCAAATACCTGAATGAAAGCATATTCATCTTCAGCTGCAGTATTTGGAATGGATACTTCTAAAGTAATAATTTGAGATTCATCAGGATCTAAATCCAACACAGACTCACTTGGGGTGGCATCCCAATCCCAAGGTAAGTCACCGACTTCTATTGCAAACTCATCACTTGATTCACCAACATTTTTTACTTCGATAGAATAATATATATCATCTCCACGATTCCCATCTTTACTGGTACTCTCACGGAGATATATGTCTACTGCATAAATCATATCTATGTCCAAAGTTTGTTGCCTGCTATCACTAGTCGTTGTTGAATTCTGGGATGTTGCCTCAACTACAAAGTCCATAGAATCTCCATCATAAACTCCTTGAACTGGTGATTGAAATGTAAAAGATATTACTTCATTGGAACCAGAAGAAACTGAGACTGTATTTTGATTTGCAACAGACTCCCAACCTAAATCATATTCATCATCCCAAGTAACGGAAAGATCGTATGTATCATCAAATGTTCCTGTATTAGAAACTACAAAATCTGCAGAAATTTCTTCATTACGTGTTACCTCTAAAAGGCCAGTATTACTATTATCAAATTCAATAGAAACTTCATAATCTCCTCTTGCAGAGTTATCAATAACATTAGACAAAAGTGCCGAATTTTGCTCTACACTACTGTAATTTATACCTGCAATTGGAGAAATTAGAAGTAGTGCGAGTAGCGTAACTAGAAAGCTATAGACGCTCTTAGACATAAATTATAGATAAAGTAGAAAGTTTATATAACTATTACTCACTGTTTTCTTTACTTTTTTGGTCTTTTTCAAGAGTTTTTGAGATTGATTTTACTTCTTTTTCTAAATTATGTACATCATCTCTGAGTTTTAGCATAGAAACCTCAAAAGGGGTGAAACCCTGATTCGAAAGAGCTCTTGTTGCAATAAACATACCAATTAGAATACCTCCCAAAACTGATGCTAAAAGTACAGTGAAAACTTGAAAAGAATAATATGTAAGTAAACCACTAACATCAAGAGCAATAATTCCTTTATCAATCAAAAACATTAACAACAAGAACGTGACGACAGCCCCAACTGTAGCCTGATAAATTATAGGGAATTTTGTTATATTCATTCTTTAAACTCCAGTGCTTTGTTGTGAGGTAAATCCCACATCAATGTTATTTCCTCATCATTTTCCTGTATTAAAACTTCTGCACCATAATTATAATCTTCACCTTCTAAGACTGAAGTTATACGCATTTTACACGAATATTCCCAACTTACCTCTCTAAGATCTGCTGCAACATGTAAGGTGAAATATCCTTCATTATCACTTATATCATTAATTTCATTTTTAGAAAGATGCTTCTGATGACTAAACACGGAAGTTAATGTCTCATTAACATCACCAACTAATATTGTTAAATTACCCATTTTCACACGAGGTATGGAATAAAGATAAATCCAAGTATCTTCCTCATCTGAATCAATCTGTAAAGACACAATTGTCATACTTGGATTCGATTCCTGGCAGCCTGCGAAGGCAAGCATTATCATCATAAGGGCTATACTAAAAGTTCTATACACTATTTGATTCTAGAGAAAGGGGCTAATAAAAATAGCGATTCCAAAAAGGATAGTATCAATAACTAGCCTTCGTGAGGGGAACTATGCCTGCAAAAGGTTTTCAAATAATAGGAATTGAAGCAAAGAGGCACCGAAAGTCAGGGCCTCAAAAACAAGTTAGAATCGATCATAACACCAATCTTATTTCGATACGGAAAATAAATGATAATGAATTAGTTATAGAAGCAAGGTATACAGTTTCATATGGGATACTGGGAATTGTTCAATTAGATTGCGAAGTGAACTATCATGATGATTCAAAAGATATTATCAAAAAAGCAGACGAAAGATGGCAGAAAGAACATAAATTACCTGATAATATAGCTGAAATAGTTCATAACCGTGTATTAGGGCATGGGTCTTTTGAAGTCTTGAATATAGCAAAGAAATTGAATCTACCACCACCTTTCAAAATAGAAATACCACAGATAAAGATTGGAAAGAAAGGTGCTGTTTCTAAAAATAAGGATACTAGCCCTGAAGTCGCATAAAAATGGCTATAATTGATTTTAAGTGCCCTGAATGCAAAGAAAAAAATAATTTTGCCCTAATGGGGAATGATAAAGGAATATTTGATCGGAAATGTAAAGCTTGTAATACTAAATTAGAAATAGAAAATAACTCTGATGGAATTCAAGTTAAGTCTTTGCAAAAAAATATCAAAAGAAAACCTCCAACAAGGCACGCCGAAGAAATTCAAGAAAGGGAGGATAATAATGTTCCTACGGATTACAAGAAATATAAATTAGGAATACCAAATAAAAAAACGGCTAAATTTATAGCAATACTGATTTTGACTTCGTCCCTTATGGGCTTATTTACAGGATATGCCATAATAGATTTTTTTAATAGTGATTTTGATGAATTTGAAAATGTTGAAATAGAAATACAACTTCAAAGTACTCATTTAGTAAGTAACAATACTACAAACTTAAATAATGCTCAAATAATATTAGATGGGGAAAAAATTGTTTCAACATATGTTGGGGATGGTACATACAATATTGTAGCAAAACCCGGTAAACACACTATTGGAGTCATATGTCCCTACTATAAAAACACCACAATGGATATATTTCTTCCACCTCAAGATAGCAATTTGAGTCTAATTGATTTGGAACAAGGAATTGAAGGCACCAATCGATTTACTTTTACCATGCAAGAGGGTGAAGGTAAGATTACTTTAGAAAAAACAACATATCTCAAAATGGAACTCTGGTTCAATTTAATTTTTCTGTTTGCATTCATAGGAATATGGGGGTCATGGGTAACCTACAAGCTTAAATCATATAACATCGCTCAAATTGGTGCATTCTGTTCAGTATTAGCAATGGGGTTTCTCATTATAGGTCCAATATTAGGAATTATAGCACTATATTATCTAAAAAAGAACAAAAAAATGTTCACCGCTTCTTTTAAAAACTAGAAGTACGCGCCTAATTTGTGAGTCTGAAGGCTGGACTGGAAGTTCATCAGCAGCTTGATTGTGGAAAACTATTCTGTAAATGTCATTCTTTAGATACGGGAAATGATTCTACTTTTACAAGAAAATTACATGCAACAACAAGTGAAATGGGAAATATGGATGCAGCTGCAAAGGCTGAAGGAATAAGGAAATTTACATATTTCAATAAAAGTTGTAACTGCCTAGTTTATACTGATGAAGAACCGCCTCGAGGGCCAAACAGAACTGCTATAGAAATCGCGCTTCAATTTGCAAAACTTGTCGATGCTAATATTATTGAAGAAATACATTTCATGAGGAAAGTAGTAGTTGATGGATCTAATACTAGTGGGTTCCAAAGAACGGCATTAATTGCCACCGGAGGTGAAATTGAATACGAAAATGGAACAATTGAACTCGAACAAATTTGTCTTGAAGAAGATTCGTGTAGACATGGTAAAAATAAAGATGAATACTTATTGGATAGATTAGGAATTCCCCTATTAGAAATTACAACAAAACCTCAACTAAAAAAACCTAAACAAGTACAGAATGCTGCAAGAGCATTAGGACGACTTTTACGGGCATGTAAAGTGAAAAGAGGATTAGGTACAATCCGCCAGGATGTAAATGTCTCTATAGACGGAGGAGAACGTGTAGAACTCAAAGGATTTCAGGATTTATCAACTATGGCGCAAGTTGTTGAAAATGAGATCGAGAGGCAGTGCAACTTAAAATCATTGAAGGGATGCAAAGTTTCAAAAACAAAGGATGTAACAAAGTACATTTCTAAGGATAGAGGAATCGCACTAGCATGCAAATTGCCGGGGTGGAAGAATAATCTAGGAACAAAAGAATCGCCTAAGGGTCACATAAGAATGGGGCAAGAACTCTCAGATTATGCTAAAAAAGCAGGTGTCAAAGGTCTAATGCATAGTGATGAATTACCGGCCTATGGTATAAGTTCTGAAGAAACTAAAGAACTATACAAACAATTAGATTGTAAAAAAGATGATGCTTTTGCTTTAATATTTGGAAAACAGAATACTGCTAAGGATGCAATGAATCGAGTTATTGAGAGGGCTAGTATTGATGGAGTGCCAAAAGAAGTCAGAAGAGTAACGCCTGAAGGAAATACGAAATTCCTTAGGCCTATGCCTGGTGCTTCAAGAATGTATCCTGAAACTGATATACCTCCAATGACGCTGAATCATATCGAAGTAGAAATTCCAAAAACCTTGGATCAACGAGAAAAAGAATTACCCCTGAATGAAGAAGAATCAAAACAAATTGTATCAAGTAATTTGGATGATGATTTTTACAACCTATCTAAAATACATAATAATCCTAAAATATTATCTAGATTACTTTTACACATCTTACCAAATTTAAAAAATGACGGACATAGAACAATTGATAACGATTCGATCGCTAAGGTTTTAAAATTAGTAAAAAACGACAAAATAGCTAAAGAAGGAATTGAAATAGCTCTAGTTCAAGCTAGTAAGGGTGAAGAAATAGAGCTAAAAAATGAAAATATTGAGACTGAAGTAAGTGTATTCATAAATAATTTAATAGAGGAAAAACTTGAATTTGTAAAAGAAAGAGGAATGGGGGCTATTGGACCTTTAATGGGGCCTGTAATGTCTGAATTTAGAGGCAAAATGGATGGCGCAAAAATAAATGAACTTCTAATTAAGGGTATAAAGGAAAAAATATGATTGAGAATGCATTGATTTTGGCGGCAGGAAAAGGAACAAGAATGTGGCCTTTAACTGAAAATTCACCTAAGCCTCTTTTACCTTTAGGTGGATTACCAATTATTGAAAGACAAATTCAGGAACTGAAAAAAGTAGGAGTAACCAATGTCCATGTTTTGATAGGATACAGAATGAAAGAAATTTCTGACTATCTAAATAATGCTGAACTAGGATTAAATGTTAATTATATTGTTCAAGAAGAACAGAAAGGAACGGGACATGCTGTAAATCAAGCCAAAGGAAAGATTAGTGGTAATTTTTACTGCTTAAATGGAGATGTTCTAATTGATTCAGAAAATTTAGAAAATCTTGGAAAGAACAAAGATAAAATGACAATGATGGTTACAAAAGTAAATGATGGAAGCAATTTTGGAGTAGTTAAGAGTAAAAACGGACGTTTGATTTCTATAGTTGAAAAAGGTATCAGTGGAAAATGTATGATTAATGCTGGAATTTTCTTATTTAATGAGGAAATATTCAAGGCAATTGAGGGTATAAATAAATCAATCAGAGGGGAATACGAAATTACAGATGCCCTTCAAAATATGCCGAATCAAATTCATATTTTAGAATACAAGGGATTATGGATGGATATTGGTAACCCCTGGAATTTAATTTCAGCAAACGAAGAATACATGAAAAATAATATTAAAAATATTGAAGGAACTATAGAAGAAAATGTAATGACTAAAGGAGAAATACATTTGGGTAAAGGATCTATTCTGAAATCAGGAACATATTTGGAAGGACCTATTTGGATTGGGGAAAACTGTGTTGTGGGGCCTAATTCATACTTGAGACCTGGTACCGTATTGTGTGGTATGAATAAAGTTGGAGCCTCTACTGAAATAAAAAATTCAATCTTACTAAGGGGGGCAAAAGCCCCACATCATAACTATGTTGGCGATTCTATTATTGGTGAAAATAGCAATTTAGGCTCCGGAACTAAAATTGCTAATCTGAGATTTGACAAAAAAGAAATTGAAGTTGTGCATAGAGGAAAGAAAACTGACTCAAGAAGAAGGAAATTAGGAGCCATCATTGGTAATAATGTAAATACAGGAATAAATGCTTCAATAAATGCAGGCTCAATTTTAGGAAATTGTGTGAAAGTTGGGCCAAATACAATCGTATCGGGAACTTACGAATCACAAAGTACAATCGCATAATGCACATACTTCAAGTAACACCGTATTTTTACCCTCATTTTGGAGGGGTCGAATCGCATGTATTAGGACTTTCTGAAAATTTGATCAAGTTAGGACATGAAGTAGAAGTTGTAACTTCAAGATATAGCCGTATGCCTGAAATTGAAATAATTAGCGATATAAAAATAACCCGATTGCCTCAATGGATTAACATGTATAATACGCCAGTAATGACTGCAGTTCAGGCTTTTGTAAGAAGAAGTCATGCCGATATAGTACATGTTCATTCACCACCGCCGTTTACAGAAAGATTTGCTGCAAAAGGAGCAAAAGAATCAAACAAACCTTTGGTAGTTACCCATCATTGTGATTTAGAATTAAAAGGTCTTTTTGGTAATGTTGCTGTAAATCTTTACCAAAAAATGCTAGGAAAATATCCCTTGAAGGTTGCAGACAGAGTTATTTCTACAACAAAAAGCTATGCTACTACATCAAGAAGTTTATGGGATATAGATGTAGATGTTGTTCCTAATGCAGTAGATATAGATAGATTTCATCCAAATAATGAAGGTGCACACATCAGAGAAAAGTATGCTAATCTTGATGAACCTGTTGCACTCTTTGTAGGTCGACTAGTCCCACATAAAGGAATTGGAATTATAATTAGAGCAATAAGTCGCACAACAACTGGAAAACTTATGATTGTTGGTGATGGGCCATATCTCCCTTGGTTGAAAAAATTGACAAAACAATTAAACGTTGAAGAACGCGTAATCTTTGTAGGTCCAATTTCAGATTATTGGCTTCCAGCATATTATGCAGCTACCGATGTTGTTATTTTGCCTTCGACGTCTAGACTTGAAGCTTTTGGAATAGTTGGTTTAGAAGGCATGGCTTCAGGAAAACCTCTCATTCTAAGTGATATACCTGGTGTTAGGGATGTTATCTCTAAAGAAGAAGGTTTTATTGTTGAACCGTTAGATCCTGAAGAAATTAAAGAAGCATTAGAAAAAATTTGGAGTGCTCCTGAAATGGCAAAACAAATGGGTCAAAGAGGGAGACAAAGAGTTGAAAAATTATTTTCTTGGGAAAAAGTTTCAAAAGATATTGAGGAAATATTCTATGAAATTAGCTCTAAATAACCAAATTCGGATCTATTGCATCAAGTGCTTTATTATAATATGAAAAATCTTTATTCTTAGATTTTAATATTAACGCTTTTCCAAGTAAAGCATCCGGATTTGATATATCAATGCCTAATGCTGCTTCAAAATATCCCTCAGCCTCTTCAAAATTCTCTAATTCATATGAAATCCAAGCTGCTGAAATCCAACCGTCTATTTTCTTGGAATTAATATCAATCGCCTTCTTAGCAAAAAACAAAGCCTCCTTGACTTTTCCAATATTTTTTAAGCATCCTATTTTTAAAATTAAATCTGAAAAGTTATCATCATCTAAAAAACCTAATGAAATATTAGGCTCTTCATCAGCTAACTTGGAGGCAATTAAGGATGATATCTCTTTATTATTACTAAATTTTGAAAATTTAGTATCTAATGCTTCCATCACCTCCCTAGGATCCATAACCTGAAGCAATAATTTATGTCCTGTTATTGATTCAGAATCCATCGACAAACCAGTCAATATATCTTTTTTAGCTTCAATAATTTTGTCATAAATAATTAAAATTTCAGCTTTCTTAAAATAAGGTCTACTCGTCTCTGAAGCAACAGAAATTGCATTTGTATATTGACGAACACCTTCATGGGAAACGCCGGCTTTTTCTAATATACGACCTTTTTCAATCCAATCTAAATCTCGCATTCTATTTCTTGAAAGAACATCCTGCGCTCTAACTGCTTCATCATAACATTGTAATGCTTGTGTCTTATTTCCTAATTCAAAATTGATGTCGCCCAAAGCCATCCAACAAGGTACGTGTTGTCCATCAAGTGTGAGACCTAAATTAACAATTTGACGAGCCTTTACAGACATATCCAAAGCCATGTAACAACGGCATAATGCTTCATAGTAATCAGGATCTTCATCATCTAATTCAATTGATGTTTCGATATACTCCAGACCTTCATCTGCCCTATCAAGATTAGTTAAGGCTCTCCCTTTAGCCATCCAGGCGTAGTGGAATGTTGAATCTAATTCTATTGCCTTTTCATGATAAGGTATAGATTCTTCATACTTATGTAAGTGATCCAAGGCATTACCAATGTTGTTGACTGCAATTACATATTCGGGGTCTAATTCTAACGATTTCTTATAAATTTCAATACTCCTCTCATATTGGCCTTGATTATAATGAACATTAGCTAAATTGTTCCAAGCAATTTTGTCTTCTGGGTCCAATTCAACAGCTCTTTGATAATAATCCTTTGACTCATTTAAACGACCAGACAATTGCAGTGTGTATCCATAATTATACCATGCTACTGCATAGCTAGGATCTGAACGCATAGATTCATCATAACATCTTAAAGCCTCATTCCAGCGATTTATGTTGAAATTTGCAAAACCACGATTGTTCCAGGCTGGAGCATTTTTAGGTTCTAATTCTAAAGAACTTGCATAAGACTGAATTGCGTCTTCAAAATGACCTAACCTTTGAAAAGAATCTCCCAAACGCATATGATATCTTGAGACCTCTGGTGCAAGTTCACAGGCTTTAGTATAGTGTATCTGTGCCTTCTTTGGATTATCTTGAAACATTTCAAGCATTCCAAGCCTATTATGCAATTGTGGATCATCTGGCGCTAAAGATAATGCATCAATAAACTTAGAACGGGAACCTTGAATATCACCTTGTTCAAAGAGATTTTCTCCTAATTTTATCAAATCTACAACATCCATAATTAGTCTCCAATTATTTTAGTGATTCTATCTATTGCAAGATTCGTATCTTTTTCCAATTTTGCCCATTCATCTCCACCGTGTTCATTAGGATCTGGTTTATGCCCTAAGACCATTTCATAGCATTCAAGAGCTTCCCGAGGCCTATCAAGTAATTCTAAAACATACCCCTTATTATGCCAAGCCCATGAATAATCCTTTTTGAGAGATATAGCTCTATCATAACAATCCAAAGATTCTTCAAGATGATTTAATTGTCTGAGCGTTACACCTCTATTATTCCAAGCGCTGCGATTTTTAGGATTTAATTCAGTTGATTTTTTAAATGCTTTAAGGGCTTCTTTTAAATCTCCTACTCGGAAAAGGGCTTTTCCCAAATTAAACCAACAAACTGCATAATTAGGATTTGAAGCAAGAGCCCTACGATAACTGTCTATCGCCTTATGATTATATCCTAAACGTGTAAGAGCTACTCCTCTATCATTATAAACTACTTCATCTTCAACTAAAAGACTTCTATTGATAGCATCAGATGCTTCCTTGTATTCTTCTAATTCATCGTGGGATTTACCTTTAGCTGCTAACGCATCTGTATCTCTAGGTCTAAATTCTAAAACTTTATCAAAATAATCAAGCGATTCCCTATATTTTCCAATAATATGTAAAATTTTACCTTTTTGATACAATGCATCACGGTGCTTCGGATTATACTTTAAAATCTTTTCAAATTCCACCATTGCTTCATTATATTTCTCTAATTCTCGTAACGCTTTTCCTTTAAGAAAAATGGCTTCAATATAATCCTGACTTTGTTCCAACGATTTCACCGAGTAATCTAATGCTTTTTCTAATTTACCTATGCCAAAATATGCTAAGCCTATGTCTTTATACAATATATATTTTTTACTAATTTGAGGTTCTAAATCAATTAATATTTCCAAGGCTGAAACATAATTTTTAGATTTTAAAAGAATTTTAGCTAATTCATGATTTAAATTATTACTATTAGGTTTCAATTCCAACGCCTTACGTATTGCTTTTTCTGCTTTACTATATTCTTCTAATTTGCAATAAGAAATTGCTGATACTTTGAGCTCATGAATTTGACTCTTTGTTGTTTCTGCCACAAAACCCCAGAATTAGCCAATAAAAAGTAATCGAGAGACTAAAAAGTTTATTTAATGCCCAATTACTAACTAAATAATGGCTGTATACCTAGATGGTAATTCATTAACCATCAATAAACTAGTACGTGTTGCCCGAGATATGGAAAATATTAAGGTTACTGAAGAATCATGGAAAAGAATAGAAGATTGTAGAAACATGCTTCAGAGTAAAATAGATGCTCATGAAATTATGTATGGAATTACTACAGGTATTGGTGAATTTTCTGAAGTAACATTAACGCCAGAACAAACTCAAGAATTTCAAAAATTATTAGTTAGAAATCATGCAGCTGGTATCGGAGATCCTATGGATATTGAAATTGTAAGGGGAGCGATGTGTGGACGCATAAATGTACATGTTAAAGGTCACTCTGGTGGAAGAAGACAAATAACTGAATACCTTAAAGATGTATTAAACCATCAAATTACACCTGTTGTTTGTGAAAAAGGCTCTGTAGGAGCGTGTGGTGATTTAGCTCCGATGTCTCAAATTGCACTGGCATTAATGGGCGAAGGTGAAATGTTTGTAAATGGGAAAATTGTAGATTCTCAGGTTGCTTTAGAAAATATTGGTTTGAAGCCTTTAGAACTAAAAGCAAGAGATGGACTAGCTCTAATTAACGGGAGTAATGTTCTCACCGCTTTAGCTGCACTTATCCTCTATGATGCTGAAAGATGGATGAAAATGCATGATATTGCAGCCGCTATGTCATTAGAAGCTTTGAAAGCTAATATGAAACCGTATGATAAACGAATACATCATCTAAGAGGATTCAAAGGTTCACAGAAGATAGCGGCAAATTTAAACCTATTAACCACTGAATCTGAAATACTGTACAGTGGTGAAAAGAAAGTTCAAGATGCATATTCTATGAGATCAACACCTCAGGTAGCTGGAACTCTTAGAGATTCATTAGAATTTGCAAGAAAACAAATAGAAACTGAACTCAATGGTGTTGGTGACAACCCTATATTCTTGACAAAGGAAAAAGAAGTACTCACTGGAGCTAACTTCCAAGGTAGTCCAATTGCATTACCTATGGAAATGATTGGAACTGGTTTGAGTATGGTTGCAGTTTTATCTGAAAGAAGACTGAACAGATTAACAAACCCTGCATTGTCAGTTGGATTACCTCCTTTCTTAACTAAAAAACCAGGATTGCATTCTGGAATGATGCTTTCCCAATACACTGCTGATGCATTGATAGTTGAAACTAAAATACTATCACATCCTGCTGCAAATCAATCAATTCCAGCTGCCGCTGATCAAGAAGATTTTGTCTCTATGGGTTTAACTACATGTCAGAAAGTAAGGCAAATAATGGATAATTGTTTTGGAGTTTTAGGAATTGAAATGATGGCGGCTGCCCAAGCTTTAGACATTAGAGGAAAAGGCTTAGGAAAAGGAACATCTATTGCACATAAAATAATTAGAAAGTATGTTGATTATCTTGATGTGGATAGGCCACTTTACAGAGATCACAATACTATGGTAAAACTTCTAAAATCTAATGAAATACTAGAAGCCGTTGAATCCGAATTAGGGAAGAAACTAAACTAATTATTTGTAAAATTTATTATTGCTTCACGCACAATAGTTATTATCAAATCTATTTCTTCTGAAGTTATCATAAAATGAGGTGTAAAACGAAGTGCGTTTGAACCCCCATGAATCACACCTAAACCACGACGACGACACCAGGGCTCTACTGCATCAAAGCCAATCACTGGTAAAATATCTGGTTTAAGCTCAACACTACACAATAAACCAGTGCCCTGAACCTTAACTACATATTCAGGAAATTCTTTTTCTAAAACATTCAACTTTTCTAAAAATTCGGCGCCCCTTTCGCGGATGTTTTTGCGCAAATCTGGCGTTATATTATCAAGAACTGCGGAAGCTGTTTCTAATGCACGAGGGTTTGTAGTCATTGTATTTCCATAAATTCCATTAACATATAGTTCAGATGCTCTAGAATTCATCCCTAGAACTGAAAAAGGATATTGGCCTGCATTAACTGCCTTAGACCAAGTTTCAAGATCTGGTTCCTCACTATCTTGGAAACCATCATAATCAATTATTGATAAACATCCTTGACCTCGAATACCTGCCTGAATAGAATCGATTAACAATAGTGAATCATGAGCCTTAGTTAATTTTCTAGCTTCATCATAAAAATCTCTACTGATACATTGGCCTGGATTTCCTTCTCCTTGAACAGGTTCAATAGCCATTAATTCAATGAAAACATTATCCTTCTCTGCCTTCCTAAATACGTCTCTTAATGCCTGAACATCATTTGGAGGAACCAGGTAAAGATTATCTCTGTCACGAAAAGAGGCTAAATTTTTGTCATAGCTATCCTTGCATGAATGAGACATCTGTGCTGGTCGATCTGTTCGCCCATGAAATCCCTGTTCAATTGCAAGAAGTCTAATCTCTTTTCCTTCATGTTTACCTCCTGGAGAGGTTAAAATATTTGAATTTACATCAGCAATGCGCAAACTAACTGTTACGGATTCTGAACCACTATTCATACATATAAAATGACTGAATGGACATTCGCCTCTTGTATGGCCTAATTCTCTACGGAGACTATCATCAAGACGCTTCTGGGAAAAAGAAGGCGTCATTACATTGGCCATAACCCAATTTTTCGACATCGTCTCAATAACTGAATCAGGACCATGCCCTGAACCAAGCATACCATAACCTCCATTATCATGCACTACAGCACCATGAGAAGTGATAATCCATGGTCCCTTAGCTGCAATGGCAATGTATTGATTGACTGTTGCAAGCTTATAAAAATTAACAAAACCACTCTGTAGTATCTTGATTAAAGCTGATTCATCCTGCATTAATGTATCTAAACCCAGCTCCTCTCTAAGCTGTAAATGATATGAATGTGCTTGTTCGATGGCAATTACTAAATTTGGATCTAAAGAAATAAATCTTGATATTTCAGAATCTAACAATCCTGAAGTATCCGGTTTACCACTATTCGTTCTAATTTCCTCTAACTTAGAAAACAAGACTTCAGATTCCTTGTTCATACTAACTTCACCGGACATCAGATTTGTGTATCAAATAAGCCATAATTAAACTATTTGATGTATTCAGGAAGATATCTTTAGCATATTTACGAAAGTTGGAAGCTCTTCTATACAAGCAATATCTTTAGAACAAAGAGATGAAAGATTTCTTCTTATTCGTAAATTAGGTACTAAATCACAAGATTCACCATATTTTTGTAGTTTTTTAGCCAACTTTTCACCAGTTCGATCCCAATCCATCAGTATAACGAAAATTCCTTGTCTCCCCAGTTTTTTAGCTAACATCTCAACCGTAAAGAGGATTGATTTGCCATCATTTAATTCAATTAACTCTCCTTTGTATCCTAGGTTCCTTAAAGCACTCACATCTCTTTTACCTTCCACAACAATTGGTGAATTAAGTTCTTTCATTGATTCGAGAATCCGATCAAAAGATTCTAAGCGCTCTTGATTGCTTTGATGCCCTTTCCTAACCATAATTTCGGACATATGAATAATGGACAGGGGGTCTTAAGTTAAGCCATCTGCTGGACCGTGATGATTAAGGTTAATGGGTTAACCAAATATTATGGAAATAAGCCTGCGGCAAAAGATATTACTTTTGAAGTGAACAAAGGTGAAGTTTTTGGTTTGCTAGGCACAAATGGTGCTGGAAAATCGACTACAATCAAAATGTTGTGTGGCCTTTTGAAGCCGACAAGAGGTTCAATTATGATTGGAGATATAGATTTGAATCGAATGCCTTTAAAGGCAAAATCAATGATGGGGTACTTACCTGAGAACCCATTAATTTATGACAAACTTACAGGTGCGGAAACATTAGAATTGATAGGGAGACTAAGAAAACTTTCAAATGATATGATCGAACAAAGAGTGAAATATTATGCTCAAACATTAGACTTAGGTGAACAAATTTATCATGAAGTTGGAACTTATTCAAAAGGGATGAGACAAAAATTAGCAATTGCAATGACATTAATTCATGACCCTGAAATGGTGCTTTTAGATGAACCTGCAAGTGGCTTAGATCCAAGATATACTAAACTTTTGAAAGATTGGATAAAAAATCTATCAGCAAATGGAAGAACTGTCCTTCTATCTACACACATTATTGAAATGGCCGAAACTTTGTGTGACAGGATTGGAATTATTGATCAAGGGAAATTAATGGCCATAGGCACTGTTAATGATATTCAAACTAGTACGGGCGTAAGAAATCTAGAAGATGCATTTATACGATTAATCAGTACTTGATAAATTCTAAAAAATAATAGAAGAAGAACGATTCTGACATTCGCTAATAATCTTCTTAGCCCATTTTAATTTTTTTAATTTATGGGGGCTATAATCTCCTGAAAAAGAACCAACTTTATCAAAATTAAACCCCTCTAATTTTATCGATTTACAACCCAAAGAAAGGCACATCATTACTGACCGATCTCCATCTGTAAATCCACCCCAACAGGAAGAAAAAGAGGAAGGATAAGTTGTCGTTATACAAGTTGGATTAATTTGTTCTGAATATTGATTAACTCGTGAAATATTATCTCCATGGGCATGTAATATTGTTTTTGAACCATTTTGACTAGCCCACAAAATATCAGGAATATAGCCATCTAAATCAGTTATAATCCACTCAGGAATAATATCTAATTCTAAACAAGCTCTCAAAGCACCATCAGCTACAAGTAAGTTATTTGATGGAAGTTTAGATGATGGTGTTAGACCTGCACCAACTATAATTATATCTCTATTTTCAAAAAATTGCCTTAACGACGATTTAGAAAAATTAAGACGTGAAACTAAACGAGACGCAACATCTTCCCTAATCCTTGAGAAACCAAATTGGGTGCTAATCTCATCTTGAAACTCCCACCACCAATCAATGTCAAAAGGCAAGGCTAAACCAAAGCTTCTGACAAGGTGACTTACCCTTAATCTTCAGAGGGCGTTACCGTCTTCGTCACAGGGTGTTTCTTCGCCTGTATCTGGATCTATGTAATAGAATGAACCATCCTCAACATCTTCATAGATTTCGACTTCAAACTCCTCGTCACCATCGTCAAAATCACCAAAGTCTGCACCACCAACTGAACCTCCGGAAGCTGCTGCACTTAATAGATTCATAATATTATTCTCTACTGCTGCTGCATCTCTAGCTTCAGCTGAGGTTTCAAGAGCATCAATCTTACGCTTAGTTGTTTCATAAGACTCTGACATTTCGGTTAACTTTTCTAACTGTTCATCGCGTTCCATCTTCAAGATATGAGCTAATTGCTCTTCTATCTTTGATAGTTCACCACGTGCATCGACAAGTCTACCTAATGCATCATGGAATCTCTCAGCTACCATTTCGATATCTGGATCTTCTAAGTCCAATTGCATTTGCTCTTCTTCCTTTGCCTTTGTTTCTTCAGCTGCTTCAAGTTCCTTGAGCTTTTCTTCAGCTGCTATCTCCTGGGCTTTTACCAGGATCTCATTGAAAGCTGCAAGGTGCTCTTCCAGCTTTGTAGCCGCTCGAGATGCGTCATAAGCGGAGACTTCCAATAGTTCTTCACGCTCTGACAAACTCTCCATGCGGCGCTCTACACTTTCCAATCTTTGTCGGTCTCTGTCGTTCATTTCTTCATCTCCTGCTATTACACCTTGTGACATCCTGAGAGATGTTGCTGATAGGACTATTCCTAACAATGCAAATCCAACAAGTGCTACAAAGTTATAAAGGTAAGAATTATCTCCCATTGTAACTGTGCTGTCGCCTACTTCTATTGTAGTAGTTTGTATTGTATTACTGCCTGAATTGTCATATGCTGTGGCTGTTATTGTATACTCACCATCTAATGCATAAGTGTGAGTCACTGCCACTGCATTTCTACCATCCAACTCTGAACTGTTGAAGGTGAAACTGTTTCCATCACCAAAATCTATCACGAATTGAGTGATAGTTCCGTCTGTATCTTCAGGAACTGTAAATGAAAATGATTGCTCACTCTGCGCTATTGTATCTGCTGGAGCTGTTGGTGCTGCAACTGAAGGTGCCACATTATCAATGGTTGTTGTGAAAGTATGACTGTTTGTCATACCATTAGAATCTGTTGCAGTCATTGTAGTATGCCATGTTCCTGCCTTTGTATATACTCCACTTGCAAAGCCACCTGCAGCATCTGTATCACAAGTAATATCAACATCATCACAATCACCTGTATCTGTTGTCAATAATAAAGTATCAAATGTATTGACTGTTACTCCAAATGTATGTTGAATTACTATTTCATCTACTGCATCTGATACTGTAAAGGATACATCACCAGTTGCTGCTGCGTGAACTGTAAAAGATAAAGTACCACTCTGGCCAGCACCGAGTAAAATCACAGAAGTGTCAAAACTTAATGCATCATCCATTGCAATAACTGCAAAACCACTAGTTACACCTGTATTTGTTACTGTAACTGTTCCTGAAGTACTACCGCCTTCATTGTGACTGTAACTGTTATCTGTATCAACTGTAGCTGAACGTGTGTTATCTGCTACTGTAAATGTTGTTGCTCCGTATGAATCTGAAGAATCTCCACCACCTGCCACATTAGCTGTAGCTGTAGACGAGGATCCACTAGCTGCATCTGCAGGCACTGTGATTGTCAAAGTAGATGTGCCACTTGCACCTCCAGCTAAGTTGCTTAGAGAGGTTGATGAACTATCGCTCATCCATGCTGCATCAAAGAAAACTGAAAAATCATCAACTCCGTTTCCTGTGTTAGTCACAGTATAACTGACTGTGAAACTAGCACCTGGATTCAAAGTAGATGGTTGATTACTAGTACCTAAGGCAATAGTTGCGCCATAAGTTTGTTCTGCCGTAGTTGTAGCAGTTGCACTTTGACTACCTGAGTCTTCATCCGTTGCAGTAAATGTAATTACATCGCTTTCTTCACTACTTGCATCCTCACCAACTGTGTGAATCACTGTAACTGTTGCAGAAGCACCACTTGCTAAATTTGATATATCTCCAGCTCCACCAGCAAGCCCCCAATCACTTGCAGAATCAGTAGAATAAGTAAAATCTGCATCTGTATTACCTGTATTAGTTATTACAAAAGAATAAGATACTGAACTACCAGGAAGTGCTGAACCTGAATTAGTTCCTATAGAAACTGTGTGTCCAGAAACTGAGGCAACAGTTGTTTGCCCGTCATGACTACCTGTCTGCGTATCATCATTACCTGCAGTTACTGATGCTGACCAGTGGTCAACAATTCCTGCATCCACATGTGCAACATCCATGGTAATTGTAAATGTTTCAGTTGCATCTTTGCCAACTGTAACTGTTTGACTTTCACTACCTGAAGCAACCCATCCGTTGTCACTTGTTGCCGTTACTGTGAAAGTATCTTCAGAATTACCGTTATTAGTTATAGTAAAGTCGTAACCATTTGGACCTGGTAGGAAAGAAGCATCAGTTGGAGCTACCCATCCAAAACTGCTTGTTTGAGTAACAAAAATAGTTTGTGAAAAACCATCTGAATTTTCTGCACCCCATATATCATCTTGTACACGGAAACTTACTAAACGAGTTCCACCCAATTGATCAATAATATCTGCTTCAGCTACTGTAAGTGTACAATCTCCTGCACCATCACATGTCATTTCTCTTTCACTATCTGCTTCTATTGTAACATAAACTTTGAAAGTATCGCCATCATTCAAGTTTGCATCAGTTGCTGTAGCGTTGAAAACAAAATCTACACCATTGAAATGCCTTTCTGCACTACCTGTAGTTAGAGTGGGTGCATCGTTTACAGTAATCGAACTGCCTGCGACATTTACTGCACTCTCTTCATCGTTAGACGCCTTGAATGTGATTGCTTGTTCGGTATTAGCCCATGGAACTGCTGATACAAGTGAATAATTTACACCATTCAGACAAGCATCGGGATTATCAGTTCCTACATCCATTTCATTGTCACCCCATGCCCCAACTTCAACATTCACGGATGGTGTTCCTGTTGTGTCGTCAAAAACACAATAAACTATTGAAAATGTAAAATCATCATCTTCTCCACCACTTCCTGGTGAAACTGAAGGGTTTTTTAACCAAGGAGTCTCTGTATCTACTGTAAAAGTAGTAGTTCTATCTGCAGCACTGTCATATGAATCAGTTCCACTTACAGTGACTGTAAGAACACCACCAAGATTTGTATTGAAAACTACTGAATAAACTACACCACCTATGAAATCAGAACCACCTTTTTCTAATATAACGTCTTCACAAGGACTTGCTTCAGTATCACAAACTGTCGCAGTAAGAGTTCCTTCGTGATCATCCGCATCAGTGTAAGTAATTGTCAAAGTATAATCATCTTCTGGCATTCCTCCTCCTGAGACTGCCGCATTATCTGTAAGGATAGGTAATGTATTAACTCTTACTGAAGGACAACCATCTCCAGGTATACAATTATCGCCCATGCCTGGCCAATGCCTCTCAACATCCTCCTCATCATCACCATTACCTATTGTGAAAGTTGCTATAAAGCCAAAAGCTATTTCATCGTCACCAACTGAACTTACAAGAGTCCTTGCTTCAGGTCTATTTGTAGCGTCTGTAATGGTATAATCTCCATTTACAGAACCACCTTCACAATTGGCTGGATCTGATCCAGAATCACATGTCAATTCAATATACATATTAACCTCTTTAATCCATACTTCAATCACTAAATTAGTAACCTCATCTCCACCGTCGCTAAAATCAACAATAAAATTAATAGGTTCATTTCCGTCCACACGAGAGTCGTTAGGAACTATAGATTGAGTATCACCAAATTCGGCAGCTTGAACTCCATTCAACATAAATAAAGCCAATACGGCCAATCCAATAGCGGACGCGAATACAACACGGTTGCTTGTCATTTTTTACACCAATTTGCGAGGACCTTGAATATGCTCTCTGATTTTTTACCAGTTTGCAGCCAAAGTCAGTGCGTTACCACAATCCCGCTTTATATAAATTTATTTGTTTAAACAAATAGCATAACAACAGATAAATAAAGCAGTGTCTCACAACGATAATACCATGTTAGGTAAGGCCCTTTTTGACTTGACCATTTCAGGACCTGTTATATGTATAGCGTGTTCAGAGGATGGAACTCGGATTGCAGTTGGAGATCGTAACGGAAATTTAACCCTAGTTGATAAATCCGGTTCAATTATATGGGAAAAACAAATTGATGAGGGGATACATGGGCTCTCAATAATAGGAAACGGAAACAAGGTAATATGCGGAGGCAAGGATTGCAAGCTCAGAATGTTTAACTCCTTGGGAAGCGTAGAATGGGAACAAACTATTGGAAAGTCAATATGGTCATTATCTGCAGACCCTAGCGGTCAATACATAGTAATAGGCACTGGAGATTCAATTACGATGTTTACAGAAGGTGGCTTACAAGTTTGGGAATATCCTACAAACAGAGCAATGGTTGGAATTGGAATATCACAAAATGGAGCTTTAATAGTAGGATGTGGTGATGAACACCTATATTGCCTAGACTGTGAAGGCAACTTAAAGTGGGAAAAACAAAGAAGTGATTCTCTCTGGGATGTTTCTGTAGATAAAAATGGCGAGACTATATTTATTGGTGGTTGGGATGAAAAAATCCATTGTCTCGACCAAAACGGCAATGATATGTGGAATATCAAAACAGAAGGTTATGTTAGAGCTGTAGAACCTCTAAACAATGGAGGAGTAATAGCAGGATCACATGATAATAACATATATCATCTTTCTAATTCAGGAGAAATATTAGAAAAATTCAAAACGGAAGGGGAAGTTACTTGTATATGTGCTTCAAAACAAGTTGATATTGTAGTTTCAGGGCTCTCAGATAAAATATGTGGTTTTGGAATTAATGCTAATGCCAAACCTATTGAGACGCCTGTAATACAAACTCCAGAGTCACCAAATATTGAAGAAAAAATCGAAAATGAATATGAACCTATGTTTGGTGTAGGAATGTTTGATGAACCAGTACCTGATACAACAGGAATACTGGCTAAAGACGAAATTACATCTGAACCAGAAACATACAATCAACAATATACAACCTCCACTGAAAGAACGCCCGAATACGATAACAATTATAGTCAAACAAATAGTAGTATAGACACCGGTGGAGAATATCGAGCATTTGCTTCTGAAGTTGTAAAAGGCGATGTTAAAAATTATCTTAGACTGGGCAATTCTGCATGGATTGAAAAACGATTAGAACGAGCTGCTGAACATTACAAAAGAGCTACTGAAATTGATCCCGAAGAACCGCGCGCATGGCATAATCTTGCCATATGTAGTTATCACCTTGCACTCAAGAGAAATCCTGAAAATATCAAAGGAGCCGTCCAAAGTGCTTATGCTTCATTAGAAATGGCTAAAGAAAAAGGTGGAAGTGATTACAACGCTCCCGACAAAACTTTAGAATATTTTGCAGCTCAATTAGGATTAGAAACTAACTAATATTCTACAACTCAACTATTGTCCCTGTGTAAAAAGTATACTCTACAAATAATACCCAATCATTACCATTATCTAAATCAATTAAAAATCCTATAGATGGTGCATTGTTACAAATTATAGTAGTATCCCAATCTCCTTGACCTTTTGCACTAGTGTAACCATTTTGGAAAAGGTAAGTATTTACTTCCTCAACATTTCCAAAGGATAATACTAAATTTGAAGGAATTGAACTAAGTACATTGAAATTCAAAATCATTTCGCCAGAAGTACTATTTTCAGTAAGATTTACCAAATAATTAGTTTTGACAGACAACGAAAAATCATCAGGTCTAAGAGTACCGCCAAGTGAATCTTCAGAATCAGCGTCTTCATCCTCTGTCCACTCAAGACGATAGGATGAACTAGTAAGATTATAAGGATAATTATGATTTAAGAGTGTTTGATCGCCTTCAGCAGTGTAACCGGCGAGTGCGGGAACTGTAATTGTTTGTTCGCTAAAACTAATGCTATATGTACGAATTTGTACCAATACCCAAGTTTGTGAAATACTAGAAAGATTGCCATTGTCATTAACAACCAATGTAACTGTGAAATTACCTATACTTTCATAAAAGTGATTAGGACGGATTCCATCACCCGTATTTCCATCGCCAAAATCCCAACTGAAAGTTAAAACATCTCCATCAGGATCACTAGATGCACCACCATCAAAAAAAGCTAGACTATTAACCTTGATTATCTGACCTAATCCGCCATAAGTAGAGGCTAGGCTAGCTACTGGTTGTTCATTCCTATGTAAAACATTTATCTGCGCCTTAACTACACCTATTCTACCTTGCCCATCTACTACTGTTAATGTAATAGTATATTGTCCTTCTTCAATGTAAACATGATTAACTGTTTCACCAGAACCACCTAATTCATCGCCAAAATCCCAAAGATAATTTGCTCCATTTGGTTTTGAACCATGAACTAAAAATTCGGCAGAATCACCCTCAATAACCTCGGAAGGCGACAATATTTCTATGCCTTCTAATTTCTCAGGACTAGTGTCTAAACAACCCGGAAACAGCATCAAAATTACCACAATTAGAACTTTACGCACGGTGTGCTAAATAGAAGGCGTTTAATAATTAAGCCACCTACCGATACCCTTTTTTACCATCTGAGACCGTGGCAAAAAGGGAATTTTATGCAAGCAGGACACATGGCTTATGACCGAGCTATCACAGTATTTTCACCTGATGGACGATTATTTCAGGTAGAATATGCTAGAGAAGCAGTAAAGAGAGGAACAACTACAGTTGGTCTTAAATTCAAAGATGGTGTTGTATTAATCGTTGACAAAAGACTCGGCTCTAAATTGGTTGAACCAGAAAGTATTGAAAAAATATTTAAAATTGATGGACACATTGGATGTGCCACATCTGGACTAGTGGCAGACGCACGAGCCCTTGTAGACCGTGCAAGAGTGGAATGCCAAGTTAACTCATTTAATTACAGTGAAGATTTAGCAGTTGAATCATTGGCAAAAAAATTATGCGATTATAAACAAAGCTACACTCAATACGGCGGAGTCAGACCTTTTGGTACTGCTATGTTAATTGGCGGTGTTGATGGTTCAGGCCCTCATCTGTTTGAAACTGACCCTTCTGGTGCATTAACGGCATACAAAGCTGGCGGAATTGGGGCTGGTAGAAATGAAGTTATGGAAATATTTGAAAAAGAATACAAAGAAAAGATGAGTCAAAACCAAGCCATTAATTTAGGATTGAAAGGACTATCTGCAGCAAATGAAAATAACCTAAAAGCTGACGTCATTGAAATTGCAATAATAAACACTAGCAAAGGGTTCCACACTCTAGATTCTAAAAGCGTAGGCGAGGCCGTAAAGAAAATTAAGTAATGGTTTCACTTGAAGACGCAGTTGTCGCCAGATACGAAACTGGTGGCAATCGTTTCGAGATTTTAATAGATCCCCAAGAAGCTCAACGTTATAGTGAAGGAGACGAAATAGATTGGGAAGAAGCTATTGCCGCAGATGGCATATGGAACGATAGCGCAAAAGGAGATAGGGCTCCCGAACATTTAGTTAGTGATACCTTTGGAACCAATAATTTAATTGACATTTACAAAAAAATCCTCGACGAAGGAACTATTCAATTAACTTCTCAACAACGTAAAGAAATGGTTGAGCAGAAAAAGAAACAGATTGTAGCACACATTGTAGCAAATGCAATGAATCCGCAAACAGGGGGACCTCATCCACCTCAAAGAATAGAAAATGCAATGGATGAAGCAAGATTTTCTGTAGATCCTATGGAACCTGTTGAGAAACAAGTTGAGAAACTTATAAAATCAATAAAAATGCTCATTCCTATTTCATTCGAAAAAGTAAAGGTAGCTATAAAGATTAGAGCCATTCATGTTGGTAAATGCTATGGCCAAATTTCAAGTTTAGGAAATATTGAAAGTGAAGAATACCAAAAGGATGGAAGTTGGATAGGAATAATGGAAATATCTGCAGCCTCTTTTGTTAAACTTGAAGATTCATTAGGTTCTTTAACAAAGGGTACTGCAGAAACGAAAATGCTTTAGTCTGAAACAAATCTTCAAATAGGGGCGAGTTTGCGAAGGGTTGTATTAGAAGGAAAAAAAGGATGATTCATAATGAGCGAAGAATCAAGTAGCGATAGCGTAAGAAAGTTAGTTTTACCAGGTGACCTTATGGAAACCAAGAGTAAACCAGGGAGAGGTATATTCCGAAGTGAAGGGCAAATATATGCTTCTGTTTTAGGTCACTCAAGTGATAAATCTGGTTACATAAATGTTAATGCAATAAGTGGAAGGTATAATCCTAAAATCGGAGATAAAATTATTGCAATATGTGCTGAAACGGGACCCTCAATATGGCGTATGGATATTGGATCATCATTTAATTCAACCTTACACCACAGTGAATCTGGATGGAAGGTACCATTTGGAGATACTGCTAGATTTTTAGCAATAGGCGATGCTGTATGGGCTGAAATATTCATGGTAGATGCTGCAGGAACACATCAAATTAGTTTAAAGAAAGATGACTGTAGAAAATTATACTCTGGAACTATTGTAAAAGTAGACACAACCAATGTTCCGCGTATTATTGGTAAGCAAGGATCAATGATTACAACAATTCGTGAAAATACTCAAACCAGAATTCAAATTGGACAAAATGGTTACATTTGGATAGATGGAAAAGGTGAAGATATTGCATTAGCTCAAAAAGCAATTGAAATAATAGACCAAGAAGCTACTTCTAAAGGATTAACAAATAAAATAGAAAAATTACTGGAGAAATAAAATGGCAGGCCAAACCGATATGGAATTAATAAAGAATGGAGTCCG
>Ga0208639_1000355_pt1 | contig 36145 bp, 33 predicted proteins | sample ETNtaG_33_FD_185772 | JGI IMG/M metagenome (GOLD analysis project Ga0208639, IMG submission 185772) | Marine microbial and viral communities from oxygen minimum zone, Eastern Pacific Ocean - ETNP201310SV76 (SPAdes) (version 2) | ecosystem: Environmental > Aquatic > Marine > Oceanic ...
ATTTGTTCCAACTCTAATAATTATCTTCATGGTTCTGGCTGCTGTTTATGATGCTTGGGCTGTGTATAAATCAAAGCATATGCTTGAACTCGCTGATACTATGATTGGATTACAATTGCCGATTCTTCTTGTTGCTCCACAAGATAAAGGATACTCCTTTAGAGATGAGAAAGCCCCAATTTCAAGTAAGGATGGCTCAGAAAAGCCAGAACCAACAGTTCCAAAAGCTAAGCCTAAGAAGAATAAAGAAGCCATGTTTATGGGACTTGGCGATGTTATATTCCCGGGAATGTTAGTACTTTCAGCAGTTCAGTGGCTCGATACAGATTATGGTTTGAGTGTAGCAATTTGTACACTTATTGGGGGATTACTAGGTTATACTGCATTGATGACTTATGTGGCAAGAGGCAAAGCACAAGCGGGCCTTCCACTACTGAATGGTGGTGCAATACTAGGATACTTTGTCGGCGGATTAATTTTTGCCGGTACAGCAATTTTTGAATTAGGAATTACGTGGTAGGATTATTATGCTTGGAATTCATCTATTTAGAGAAACACCGGATTTGATTCGTGCCGACCATGATAAGAGAGGTATTGCTCACGACAAGATTGATCAGGTGATTGATTTTGATAAAAAGTGGTTAGCCCTTCAACACCAAACCAATCAATTACGACAAAAAAAGAACACTGCGGCTAAGGGTATTGGAGCGGCAAAAAAATCAGGTGACGATAAAAAAGCCCAAGAAATTTTAGCAGAGGTTGCAAGCCTCGGTTCAGAAATTTCATCACTTGAGAAGCAAACAGATGAAGCCTTAGAAATGCGCGATAACATTAGGATGACTATTCCTAATATTCTTCACAAGGACGTGCCAGTTGGTGCTGATGAAGATGGCAATACGCTACACAGCGTACATGGAAGTAAACCAGTTTTTGATTTTGAACCAAGAACTCACAATGAATTAATTGAGATGAATAAATGGGTTGACCTGAAAAGAGCTGCCAAGATTACAGGCAGCCGATTCTTTTTCCTGAAAGGCGATTTAGCTCGTCTTGAATTTGCTCTTCAACAGTTTTCATTAGACTTTATCCAAAATAGAGGCTATACTTTCGTACAGCCTCCAATGATGATGAATAGAGAAGCATATGAGGGAGTTACAGACTTAGCGGATTTTGAAACTGTGATGTATGGTGTTGAGCCTGATGGCTATTACATGATAGCAACTTCAGAACATCCATTGACTTCAATGTTCATGCAAGAAACAATTCCTGAAGAACAATTACCGCTGAAAATAGTTGGACTTTCTCCTTGTTTTAGAAGGGAAGTAGGTTCACATGGACAGTCTGATTTGGGAATTTGGCGTGTTCACCAATTCACTAAAATCGAGCAAATAATAATTTCCAAACCAGAGGACTCATGGGACTTACAAGAAGAATTACTCAATAATTGTATAGATTTGTGGGATGAACTTGGTATCCACTATGAAGTTGTCAATATTTGCACTGGAGATATGGGTACTGTTGCAGCGAAAAAATATGACCTTGAGGCTTGGATTCCAGGCGCTAAACAGTATAAGGAAATCGTTTCTTGTTCTAATTGTACAGATTATCAAGCAAATAGACTTCAAATTAGATACGGGCAACCAGGACATTCAGGACAACCTATTGCTCATACCTTGAATTCGACTGCAGTGGCTACTTCTAGGGCTCTTGTCGCAATCATGGAGCAGAACCAGATGGAAGACGGCCGTGTGAAAATCCCAGAAGTTCTAAGACCGCATATGGGTGGACAAGAGATTCTAGAACCTTGTAATTGGGGCTGACTAAAGGTCTAATAGTCCTGCATTCTTAATAGCCTCAAGATTTAGTTGACCAGGTAAACCTAGGTCAACAGGCATTCCACCAACCGTTACAATTATTCCAGTCAAATGGGTAAATAGGCAAGGCGGAAAATCTCTTTCATCTTTATGTTTTGATAATAATTTCCAACCGTTAGCGCCCTTTGATTTGGCCTTGTCGAGCGAATCTTCAACCGAGTGAGCGATCCATGCATTAGCACTCCATGCGTGTTTTTGAAGTTCTTTTGTAACCAGTGCCGGAGCTGGGGCGACTGTATGTCTGTAAGGCCACGCTTGTACCCAGTCGAGACCAGAATCAATTAACCATTCAATTCCAGTGGGTTCACTACTTGCTGAAATCGTTTCACCTATCGATTCTAGGTACCTAAGTAGGCTCCTTAGATGAGGGTGCCTGGAACGATTTTTACCTAACTTTTCTGCAATATTAGTGGCCGTGTTTGTTCTGCCTTCATCAAGATGAAGTAGGCTTCTAACCACTTCACCATGGGTCCAATTTTTAATATTATTTTTCTTGATGAATTTTTCAATTAAGTTTAGTGCTTCTCCAGAACGCCCTTCAAGTCTTAATCTAGCAGCATCTCCAAGAATAATCATCTTATCAGAAGGAGTATTTCGCATTTTCAAAGACGAAACTGCTATATTTTCTTCGAATCTTTTAATCAAATCAATATTTCTTTTTGTAAGTGGGTCCATAGTAAGTAGTGATGAAACCGTCGGGTTCAATGGTCTCCTTTTAGGTTGCATTAATGAGGCGAACCATTGCAATCTTGCCGATTCTACATCGTCGTCTGGTATCATCTTCAATCTCGGTTTTGCTTCTGCTAGGTCTCTTTGACTCAAACTTGCAGCAACCAATATCAATCGTGCGATTTGTGCTTCTCTTCCACCTCGTAGGGCAAGGATTGAAACTGCGTTATTTTCAGCATCATCCCACCGGCCCATAGCAGCATAAATCTCCATCATTGCATCAGTTTTTCTCAATAAATCTAGACCTTCTAATTGTTCACCATGACCCTCAATAACCGAATCAATTCGAATTAATGCTTTGTCCCATTTATCTTCCATTATCAAATTTCTAATCGCTTTCTGTTTTAGATAAATTACATCTTCCAATTGAGACATTCTCGCTCTATCTTCGCCCATAGAGGCATCAAAAGAAATATCTTCTAAACTTGATCCAATTTTTCTAGACCGTGCCCAAATCACGATGAAGGCAACTTGACCGCCTGAGGCTAGCATCCAAGTTAATTCTTCGAGCGAATCTTTTTGCATTACACTACAGATACTATCCTCCCAAACTCCGCATTGGTCTCCTTGAGGGAGGAAACTTGAATCCCAAAATGTAATCATGGCTAATGCTAACAACAGCATCGATTGTCCAGCGAAACCAGTGAAACAGAAATTTAGAACCTTCGCTTGTTGCGACCGTTCTGCTCTTAGTAATCTGCTATCCGCTAATTTAATTCCACCCTTTCCAGATACATCTTGTACATCCAAAAATAATATTCTAGCGACTTCATAAACGAATAAAAAGCCAATTAAAGCAACGTTAAGAAGTAGAAAGAGAAGTACCATACTTACCATAGGCACTCTAATTCCATCTTCAGGAATAAAAGAGAATAATTCAATTAAAGCAAAGCCAAGAATTCCGCCTTCCTCCATTATAGATGATTGAACGCGGTATTCTGGCAGTTCTAATACTCTATTTGAGTGAGTAAATAAATCAGGGCTAATAGATAATGCTGCGATAGATAAAACAGTATTTAATGCCACATATGGCATTGCGATAAGGTTGATGTTGACGATAAGGGCAATCGCTTGTTGCTTTGCATTTGGCTTATGATTATGGAAAGGAGAGGCTTTTCCTTGGGCAATTTTCTGCGAAGATTGTCTCAAGGCTTGCCAAGAGGAACCTAGTACCCTTCCATAAGCAAGTACCGCTGGTGAGAATGCAACAAAAGAACAGATACTGAAAATCCGAAATGCCGGAACATCCAGTATGTCTAGAATCAATCCCAAGGCTAAGACCAGAGCCATCCACAAAATAGTTAGCAAGACATATGAATAACTACGCCAAATGTTTGAATCTTGCAATGTTGCTTTGCCCTGCCCAATTGGCTTGATGACTTGTGCACCTAGGGATGAGCCACTAGAAATTATCGCTGGCACTGCAATAAAACAAAGACCAATCGCAAGTGTCAAAGCATGATATCCATCAGATAATCCAAATCGGATAGTCATGAACTCGAAGAAAAGAATCAATGCTCCAGTAAGTGCGAATAAATATGTGGTGACTCCAAATCTCATACCTTGAGTAGTTAATAGATTTTTTACATCATCAGTAGTTGTTGTAACTCTATGCACTTCGTAGCGCTTTTCACCGGTTTGAAAGGCCACTTGAAGCCCACGTAATTGTCTTGGAACAACCTGTGTCCAAAATATCCATGCAGTCAAACCAGCTAAAATAAATGGAATCATCGCTGCTGGAGTTACATCATCAATTATAGGTGGTGCAGAAATAATATCACCTTCATAATTAATCTTCATTTATTGCTAAACTTGGTATTGGGATTTTATTTGCTATCTCATCATTAATTTGAACAATAAAATCATCCAAGGAAATGCCAGCAACTTGGTCTCCATTCCTAGCCCGAAGGCTTACAGTTCTACTTTCTTCTTCACCATCGCCCAAGATTATCATGTAGGCCGGTTGAAGTTTCCTATGATTTCTTATTTTCTTACCAATGGTGTCATCACCATCATCAATTTGAACTCTAACATCATTTTCACGTAATAGTTGAGCTACTTCATGAGCATACTCTTTGTGCCTCTCAGAGATTGTAATGATGTGACATTGAGTAGGAGTTAGCCATGTAGGGAATTTTCCGGCAAAGTGCTCGATTAGTACTCCACAGAATCTTTCCATCGACCCGAAAGGAGCACGATGAATCATTACAGGTCGATGCATTTCGCCATCATTTCCTTTGTAAGATAAATCAAACCTTTCCGGTAAATTATAATCGACTTGAACCGTTCCTAATTGCCATTCACGACCGATTACGTCCTTGACTACAAAGTCAATCTTTGGCCCATAGAATGCGGCTTCACCTTGTTCTTCAGACCATTCGACTCCTAGTGATTCTGCAGCGTCTCGACAGGCTTTTTCGGCTTTATCCCATCGCTCAGGTTCTCCTACATATTTTGTGGAATCAGGGTCTCTAAGTCCGACACGCACTCTATAATCAGTCATTCCTAATTTATCGAAAATAATCTGCACTAATTCAATACATCCAAGTACTTCTTCAGCGATTTGATCTTCGGTTACAAATAAATGAGCATCATCTTGAGTGAATCCTCTAACTCTTGTCATGCCAGATATTTCACCAGATTGTTCCCATCGATATACCGTTCCAAATTCCGCTAGCCTTAGTGGAAGGTCTCTGTATGAACGAGCCTGAGATGCATAAATCTTGACGTGATGAGGACAATTCATCGGCTTGAGCATATATCCATCAATATCTCCAGTTTTCATTAGATTGGATAATTCAGAACATGTACATCCATCGTCTGCTAATTTCTTCATTAGGTCTCTTTCAACCAAAGGAGGGTATTGTGAATCTTGATAATATGGGAAATGGCCAGAGGTTCGGTAAAGGTCTAACTTGCCTACATGGGGCGTGAATACTTGTGAATAACCTTGTCTTCTAAGGTGGCTGCTGATGAAATCTTGTAATTCTTGACGAATGATAGAACCTCTTGGTGTCCATAGAATTAGTCCTTGACCTACTTCCTCGTCTATATGGAATAATTGTAAATCCTTGCCCAGTTTACGATGGTCTCTCTTCTTTGCTTCTTCCATGCGGTGGAGAGTTGCCTTTAGCGCATCTTTTGTTGGTTCAACAATTCCATAAATTCTAACCAATTGTTCTCGTTCTTGGTCGCCTCTCCAATATGCAGAAGAAACACTGGTTAGTTTACAAAACATCAGCCTAGAAGTATTTGGTACGTGAGGCCCAAGACACAAGTCATACCATTCGCCTTGTTTGTAGATTGTTGACCCGCCGCCATCTTCGATTTTATCGTTGATAATTTCTAATTTGTAAGGATTATCAGCAAAATGTTGTTGCAATTCGTCATCAGTTAAGTCTACTCTTTCTACAGTAAAATTTCTCCTTGCCAGTTCCTGCATCTTCTTTTGAATCGGTTTAAGGTCAGATTCAGTAATTGGCTCCATTGCAAAATCATAGTAAAATCCACGTTCAACCGCCGGGCCAATGGTTGGTTTTGCACTAGGATATAGTTCCATTACTGCCTGTGCCAAAAGGTGCGCAGCACTGTGTCTTAGGATATCAATCCCCTCATCTGATTGTGATAAAATACCTTCAACAGAGCAGGACTGTTCTATTTGATATGACATGTCTCTTTGAATTCCGTCAACATTAGCGGCTAAGCAACCATGTTTCCTTCCAAGAACATCACTTACAACTTCAGCACATGTGATTCCTGACGCGTATTCATTGACAGTTCCGTCGGGCAGAGTGATATTTATTAGCGCCATAATGCCATCTCCTTCAATGTTGGGGGGTCGCTTATCCTTCATGAAACCGCCGCACTAATTACCATACTATAGGGCTAATTATTGATGCGTTGAAGGGTAAGTATTGAAGAGTAGTAGGGGGCACATAATACCATGAGCAATCGTATTACCTCCGCGATAATGTTAACATTGCTGATGTTATTATCTCCTTTGATGGCTTCTGCTCAAGTTTCAAGCACTGGAGAACCCGAAATTAACACTCTTTGGATTTTGGATGAAAATGGAGTCAATGCTCATGCATACAGGATTACTTTTTCCGACAACTCCTCATTTGGTGTAGAAATCGATGTTAATCATATGAGAAATGGAACCCAATTAGCGACTTATGAAACAATGCAATGGAGCAGTATTGATTCACGCAGAGTTGTAGATATTTTTGTTAATACTTCGTTGGAATGGGGCGACCAAGTAACTGTAACGGTCGATGTAAATACCGTTGACGGTCAAGCGATTGCACCAGTCTCTGCTTCACGAGAAATGGACATAGGGACCTGGAATCAACCTATGGATGACCATGAAATTATGCTTTCAACAATTTGGGATTTAGATCAATCCTATGAGAATGAAGAAGGTGAGCAAGGCTTTTTCCTAAATTTTGAAGGCCAAGGATGGCAGAAAAGAGAGGGCCAGATTCTCAATTCATGGGAACTTGGAAATGGCTCTTTAGTTACTATAGAATCAACAAATGGCACAACCAATAATTTATCGCTAGTCCTAGAATCAATTTGGAAGAATGAGACAATTGTGGGGGGAGTTCTAACAACCCAAATTTTTGACGCCAGAGGGTATGGTGTTCTAAATTTGATAGACGATGATGGTGAGACACAAACTCATATTTTGGCAAATGTATCTGATGCTTGGCTAAATAGATCTATGATTGGAGACGACATTTCTGAGAGACTGCGCCTAGAAGCCACAGGAATTCTAAATATTTCATCTACTCAATCCAATGAATCATCGACAAATATCGATGGTGAAGTTAGTGTATTTTATTTAGAAACTTGGGATGAAAATGGAATCCGTAGATTGCAAGACCAACAGTTTGAAGCTTTGGCTGAGTTGATAATTATTGATGAAGGGTCTAGATTAGATATTTCTTTAGAAGGTCTTACCTCTTCAGAACGCTGGGAAGATGGCGTTAGGACAATGCATAAAGAGGAAGCGATTGGAAGTGGAACATTTGGTTTTGAAGAACAGGACAATGAGTCATCTATTGCAATTAATGGGACGATTTATGATTTCCATTCATTGATAGAGGATGGGCAAACTAAAATTGATGACCTTCATGTTGATGGCGATATTACTGGTGATGTTCAAGGTTCATTTGGAATCGTTAGATATATTGAAGAGACAGGTCAACAAATCAATGCTTCAGGAGTCAGTTTCCTAGTCAATGTAATCCATGAAGAAACATGGTTCAATCTAACAGGAATTAATGGTGGAAATTTCTTTGATGGTGCAGGAATCGGTTCCAGTAATAATAATTCTTGGAATTATCAAGCAGTTCAATCAGATTGGGATAATAGAACAGTGCGTTTGGTTTGGGAGGAAACTGGAGCAGATGCTTCAAGTGGAGACGAATATCCTGAAAATAGTCCGATTCAAAGCAATGCTTCTGCTCCACAAGCCGAAGAAGGATTGGGCAATATCACGATTTCTAGAGAAACGGGTTTGATGCCAATTCCAATGATTCCAGGCGACAATATTCGTTTGGATGGACAAGATGGCCTCGTGTTGCAAATAATAGCAAATTCAGTATCTTTTGACCCACGCGATGGTCATAATTTCCATGTTGTAACTTGGAGTGGTGAATATGAAGGCGATGGCTCTGGTTATGCTAATGGTGCAATCATTGACCAAGGCCCTCTCAAAGGCTTACTGTCTAGTGTCAACAGGACTTTGGAAATCCCTTATGGTGAAGATAACAAGACTGCTTTTCTTAATGAGAGCCAAACTTTGGAAAGAGTACTTTCCCCTTCTATTGTCACGCTGGAAGAGAATTCAGCGCCCATGATTGGTGAAGTTTCACTACAACAAGGAATTGTGATAGGCGAAGGTGGAAGCAGTGCAACACTCATTGCAAATGTTACAGATATTGATTGGAATATTGATTCTGTTGTAGTAGATTTATCTCCTATTGGTGGCGGGATTACAGAAATGAATGATAGAGGTCTCAATGGTGACCAGTCGGTAGGAGATGATTTGTTCACAATCATAATATCAGTTCCTGGGCTTGAGTTTGGAATTGTTGAACTTAATGTCACTGCTACAGATAAATTCGGTGTAGTCACCGAAGGTTCAGGGCAAATCGAAATAATTAATCAAGCACCAAGATTAACCTCGGTAGAAATATTTCCAAGCATAGGCTATAGAGGAACAATACTGGTAGTCAATGCACAAGCTTATGATGGTCATGGAATGAATAATGTCAGTGTCGACTTAAGGAATTATGGCGGAGAACTAGTATCTCTTGTTGAAACCTCTGGAATTTGGGCAGGACAAGTAATCATTCCACAAGGTATGTCTCCAGGTTTCCAAAGTATAGACTTCATACTTGAAGACGGAGAAGGTAAAGTCGGTACTTCGAATGTTTGGTATCAAGACCAGCCTGATAGCCAAGACCCAAGAGGGCCTCACTTTATTTCGGACGAAGTCACCGTTCCAATTGAGATTAAAGTGTTAAATGCGGCTCCTGAAATTATAGTAACGAATGGATTGAAATTTATTCGACCAGAGTCATCTTCGGTAGAACTTCTCGAAGTTCAAATTCAAGATTCAGATGGAATTTCCAATGCCCGCGCTCAACTCGGAGTTTTTGCTCCACTTGGAAGCAATGGTGGTTGGACTTTGATGTATGATGATGGAACACACGGAGATAGAGTTGCTAATGATGGTAATTTTACAGCAGAAATATCATTGAGAAGTAGCACTCCTTTAGGCACTCATGATGTATTGATTCAAGCCGCTGATCAATATGATGTAGTTTCTAGTTCAGTGCCGATGTCCATCACTGTAGAAGAGGATTCAAACATTGTACCTGGATTAGAAGATACCTCGTTATCTACTGGATTATTAATGGGTATTTTTGGAATCTTAGTAATTGCAATTATCGTGGTTAGTGCTATGCTTATTCGGAACAAAGATGGTGATGACTTTAGCGAAGATAGGTTCGGCTTTGAATAAAAAAATTTGAAGCGATAACGGTTTATACTCCTGTTTAATGGGCAGGTTATCCCTGCGAGCGTAGTGTAGTGGTTATCACCGAGCGTTGCCAACGCTTGAACCCGGGTTCAAGTCCCGGCGCTCGCACCAAAACCGTTATTTTGTAAAAAATGGCAACATTTAACGCCTTTCCAACTATGGAAGGTTAGGGCTCACTATGACAGAACGACGCATAATCTATATCGGCAAAAAACCACTTCACGCATATGTACGCGCAGTTGTAATGGCTATGGAAGCAGGTGATAGGAACTTGCAACTTGTTGCTAGAGGCGCAACTATTGGTAGAGCAGTAGATGTTGCTGAAGTTTGCCGAAGAAGAAATGGATTTATTGCACAGAGATTGCCTGAAGAGATAGTTATTGGAGAGATTTCATGTGGTTCAGAGGTAATACCTTCAGATGAAGGCAGGGACCGCACTGTAAGTGTTCTACAAATCGAACTTGATGGAATTGGAGAAATTCCCGTCAAAGAAGAAGAATGACTACTTGAATAATTTCAGTCTTCTTTCTATTTCTGCTGCTGTCGATTGATATACTGAGATATCTTTCCCAACAGGGTCTTCTAATCCCCAGTCTTCATCAATACTCATCATTGGACAATTTACTCCACAGCCCATTGAAATAACCTTGTCATAATCGTCGGCTGAAAATGAATTAACACTTTTTGGTATCATTCCCTTTGTAGAGATTCCTTTGGAATTTAGAACCTTAACAGCATTAAGGGCTATTTTTGCAGCAGGGTGAGTTCCAGCAGAATCAGCAATATAGCCCATAGAACGGGCGATTCCTTCTGCCATTTGTGAGCGACAAGAATTTCCTACGCAGACAAATAGAAGTCGCATAGTTGTTGATTAATTAAAACATATATAATTGATTTCGATTGATAATATATGAAGCCTTTTCAAACTATATGATTACGCCTTAATATGGAGCGGGATATTAGGCGTCAATTATTCAAAGGCGGCTTTATTTATGCCATCATATTTGCTTCATTATTCGTTTTACACATCATTTTCGCTGCTAAGAATTTCAAAACTTGGTTTAAGATAGTTGCAGCAACAATTACAGCATTGACTTTCTTTGTAGGTATAACAATAATTTATTTTGGTAAAATAAAAACCCAAAGGGTGAAAATTAATCGCATTGGTGGAATTATTTCGATTTTTCTGGCATGTGGGCTTGGCTGGGCTTATGCTGGTATGATGATGCATTGGAGTATTGTTTTATGGCCCTTTAGCACTGTTTTTTGCCACTGGATTGTGGAAAGATTGCTTTTAGTAGAACACCATGATTTGAAGTAGGTCTTTTGTTTCATATTGGTATGGCGGAACAACCAGTATCTATTCACGATCCAAAAGCGAATGATTCAAAGGAGCCTAATGCAAGCCCTCAACAACAAAAACAGATGGAGCAAGCCTATGCTCAAATGAAGCGAAAAATGGCTATGCAAGAGATAGGTCGCAAAATAAAACATAAGATTATGGTTTTATCGGGAAAAGGTGGCGTAGGAAAATCCACTGTCTCAACAGGACTAGCATTATCACTGGCTCAACAAGGTCATAGTGTTGGTATTTTAGATATTGATATCACTGGCCCAAATGTCCCAAAAATGATGGGCCTAGATGGTCAAAGATTGCACGTTGAAGAGGGTAGAATTCATCCAGCACAAGGCCACTTAGGCGTGAAAGTAATTTCAATGGCATTTTTACTAGAGGACGAGGATACTCCTGTAGTTTGGCGTGGTCCAATAAAACTAGGAGCAATTCAACAATTCATCGGGGATGTTGAATGGGGAGAATTGGATTATTTGGTTATTGACTTCCCTCCAGGTACATCTGACGAACCTCTAACTGTGGCTCAATCACTACCAGATATCGATGGAATGGTAATAGTTACTACGCCTCAAGATGTTGCTCTACTAGATAGTAGAAAATCAATAACTTTCTCAGAATCTCTAAAAGTTCCAGTACTTGGTGTAGTCGAAAATATGAGTGGTTATACAATTAGAGGGAAAACCACTTCTAATTCTGAAGTAACTATAGCTGGCCCTGGTGGTAAATCACACAAAGCATCCTCTGATGAGGATGGAAACTTTAGTGTAACCTTGGACATTTTCAAAGAAGGTGGAGGAAAGGATACTGCTGAAGAGTTTGGAGTTCCATTTTTGGGCGCATTGCCTTTCGACCCTGGATTTGTTCGAGGCGGGGACGATGGTGTACATCGAATAGTTAGTGATCCAGATGGCGAATCTGCTAAGGCATTTTCAAAAGTTGTTGATTCGATAGTTGAACAAATTAGCGAATCTCCGGGTGAAGGATTAGAGATTGTTTGAGGGATAAAATGGCCAAAACCCTTCCGGAACTCAAGCGTCTTGAAAGAAGAGACTTGGATGTATTATTATCATATGATAATGAACAAAACCTTGTTGTTACCTATGATGATATCAAGCATGCTTGTCCTTGTGCTAAATGTGCTCCACAAAGAAATGACGACGAATCAAGTAAATATCTTCGTAGAGAAATTGAAGCCATGTCTCCAGAAAAACCGAAGGTTAAGACAGTTGGAAAGTATGCGCTTTCCTTTGAATGGATAAATGGCTGCTCGAGTGGGATTTATCGTTTTGAGAGGATCTGGGCTCTAGCCAATAAGTTAGACCCTGACGACGGTAAATCCTATGTCCACGGCGCATGGTAAGTATCAATATGGCATTATTTTGGTAGTTTGAAGGCGAGGGTTTGATGTATAATCATCTAACCGTAAACATGGAGGTCATAGTTTGGATGGAATCTATTTGACTTGGATGATTAGTGCTTTAGCACTAGGAGTCATCCTTCTTCCAGTATTCAAACCGCCTTGGATGGAATTGAAATTATCAACTTTTGTAGATTTCTTCAGAAGATATTGGTTGCATATTGTGATGCTATTTTTGATCTATAATGCTAAAGATGGATTAGATCAAATAGATAGAATTCTCATGGCAAATACTGGCCTAGATATGACTCCTTGGATTTATGCAATCGAAGGAGATTTAGTTCTAAATATTCAACAATTTTTTGAAGCAGAATGGCTGACTACCCTACTGACACATTTTTATGTGGCAGGCTTCATGTTCATCTGTTATGTGTCTGTATTCTACTTCGCCTACTTTGATGACCGTTGGATTTCAGATAGAGTTACACTAACTATTGCTTGGGTTTACATTTTTGCAATTCCATTTTATCTATTTTTCAATGTCAGAGTTACAGGCGATTATATTCCTGAAATGGAAACTTTGGCTTACACACTGAATCCAGAGATTGCAGATTGGTTTAGGAGAATTGATCCATTCACTAATTGTATGCCCTCACTGCACATTGGTGTACCCTTCTCAGTATGGCTTTGTCTCAAACGTTTCGATGAAGATAACCGTTGGTCACTTTATCGTAAGATTGTCTTAGCCTATACACTAATGACTTGTTTTACCATCATATATCTAGGAATACACTGGATTCTAGATATCATTGGTGGTATGTTAGTTGCAGCAGCAGCAGTTTCAATGGCTGAAAAGACATCCGAGGGATGGTGGAAGATTTTCGATGAGAGAACGATTAATTCAAGATTGGTTACTCTACTTACCAATCCAAAGCAAGCGGCCAATATTGTTTCAAGAAAATCAACTTCTTTGGTCAAATCTTTTCTTAGGCCTAAAGCCAAACAAACTGGAATACTTGTTGTAGTTTTGATGTTTTTAGTTGTTTCAGTTATTACCTGGGACCTAACACATCAATCTCTTTCAGCAGATGGTGCTGAAGCACCAGAAGGTGCTTCCGCAGCAGATGGTTGGTTGGTTACATTAGATAATAGAAGCGAATATGGAGCATTGATATTGGTTCAAGATATTTCCCAAGTCAATTCTGAAGCCATTCAAGTAGTCCAACCCATAATGAATCTCAACTCTTCTTTTTCATTGGCGGGTGATAATCTTGTCATGGCAAATGAGACTGTGTTATTTGTTATTGACGTAAATAATCCAGAGACGATTACTTTACAATATCAAATTGATAATCCTCAGCAGGTTCTTATCACCTCGACAAATGAACAAGACGTAATTTTAATCTTATCTGACAATAAGTTAGAAGCAATTTCTCTGACAGGTGAAAATATACCTCTTGGAATTGATGATGAAGACATATCATTTATTTCAGCCAATGGTTTAGAATATGCTTATGTTACAACTTCACAACCAACTTCAGTTAATGTTGGTAGAATCGGTACCTTTGGTTCTATCAAATATAATATGAATGCTACCGCACCGATTGAACAAGACCTTGTTCTTGAGCAGTGGGGAACGCCAGTAGATATGGCGAATGCCTCCATAACACAAATCGAATTTGATTCTTCATACATCGTATCTAGCATCAATGTTAGTTCTGTAGACCGACTGGTGCTACTCAATCGAGTTTCTAATGAACAATGGATTGTAGGGGATGGAAAGTATTCTGCAGTGGATCCTTCTCTATCCAATGGGATTCTCGCTTGGGCAGGCTTTGACCATCTAAATCCAATTTTACCACTAGATGAGTATCTAGATGGTGAAATATATTATCTAAATTTGACAACAAACTATACTCATACATTGACATCAGACGAGATAAACCAATGGGGTCCAATCGTGTTAGATAATCATCTAGTTTTCTTTGAAGAGGGTGATGATGGTACAATAATCAAAATACATACGTGGGAGCCAGAATTGAAAACTTATTCCAATATAATACTACAAATAGGGACAGTATTAGGTATCGTATTGGTATTTATTCACCTTGGACAAAGACAACAAGAGGCAAAGATAGAGCGTAAATTGGACGAAGAAGAATAATTATTTCTTAATGCTAAGCATTCGTTCAAGTGCTAGTAGTGAACCATTTTGAATATCTTTAGGAACTGAAATTTGGTTTGGAATTTCACCATCTACTACCTTTTCAAGCACGTCCATCAAGTAAGCAGGATGAATCATGTACATTGTTGAACAAGGACATATTTTATCATCAAGACATTCTATTTTTTTATCTGGATGCTCCATTGCAAGCCTTGCAACCATGTTTATTTCAGTTCCAATGGCTATTGCTGAACCTGACTTTTGTTGTTCTACAAAGTTCCTAATGAATTGTGTTGAACCATTAATATCACTTGCATCAACAGTTTCTCTAGGACACTCAGGGTGAACAATGACAATTCCATCTGGGTTTTCATTTCGAAATTCTTCTATTTGTTCAACGGTAAATCTCTTGTGCACAGAGCAAAAGCCATGCCATAGTATCATTTTTGAATCATTTATTTCTTGCCAACCTTGCTCGCCCAAGCATTCTCCAGGTGTCCAAGTCGCCATCTCTTCAACTGTTAGTCCCATCGCTAGGCCAGTATTTCTGCCAAGATGTTGGTCAGGGAAAAACAAAACTTTACCATTCTTTCCTGCTCTTTCAAAAGCCCAATTTAAAATTCCTTGAGCATTTGATGAAGTGCAAACAATTCCTCCGTGCTGGCCGACAAAGGATTTCAGAGCAGCACTGGAATTCATATATGTTACTGGAATAAGGTAACTTTCATTTTCCGGACAAGGTAAATCTGGGTTTTCACGATTGATTGGGTCCATTAATTCGGAGTTTTCTAAAATATTATTCCAACATTTAGTGACATCTTCCAAATTTGCCATATCTGCCATAGAGCAACCGGCTCGCAGGTTTGGTAAGATGACTACTTGATTTTCATCGGTTAGAATATCAGCAGATTCGGCCATGAAGTGTACTCCACAAAATACAATGTATTTGGCTGAAGAATCAGCAGCCTTTTGGCTTAGCATAAACGAATCTCCTAAGAAATCAGCATGTATTACGATACTATCTCTTTGATAATGATGACCAAGAATGAGTAAGTCATCTCCCAATATTTGCTTTAATTCTGTAATTCTATCAGATATCATTTGTTCTTCTGGAGACAGACTAGTATCCATGAAATCAATTGAACACATCGGCAGTGTAATTGTCATTGCTTTCAATATGCCCAAAAAGTAATCCTTTTTCAATGATTGTGAATAGGTGATTTTGATAAACTAATACCCTAAGGGTGTGTTATGGTCTTCCAACCACATGAGCAACTCCATCTTGGCGCAGAGGCTGAGGTATGGTCTGGATTGTGGATGGGTAGACAAGCAGTGAGAAAAGTCAGGAAGAAAAGAGGATGGCGACATCCTAATTTGGAAAAGAGGCTTGGGTATAGAAGACTTTTGAGTGAGGCTAGATTATTGATTCGTGCTCGACGTGTTGGCCTTGAAGTTCCAGCGATATGGGATGTTGATTTGGATGAAGGTATTCTGGTAATGGAGATGTTACCCGGCCGTCCATTAATTGATGTTCTAAGAGATGAAAATTCAACGCAAGAAATTATTATTAATTCCTTATACAATTCTGGAGCGTTAGTACGTAGATTACATCGTTTAGCGATAACTCATGGTGACCTTTCAACAAATAATATCTTGATAGATCAAGATTTCAGTGCCCATCTTGTGGATTTTGGTTTGGCTTCTATTGATTATGAAGTTGAGAGATTTGGAATTGATTTGCATGTTATCGACGAAATTTTAGGTGCATCTCATCCATCGATAGAGGGAGCTATTGACATCTTTTTGAGAGGTTATGTTGAGGAAGAATCAAGATTAGGGCCAGCCAAGGAGCAGTCTGGAGGAGTGGTTCCAAGCGCCGATTCAGTAATGAAAAGGCTTGAGCAAGTACGCTCTAGAGTTAGGTATCACGGTTAATTTTCAGTTACAACTAGTCTTAATTCTTCAAGGCTACGTAATTCGGAAAGATAGATTTGTTCAATAGAATCAAAGAGGTCTTTCTCATCAGTTTTTCCAATTAATTCCAGAAGTTGGGCGTATACTTCAGCAGCTTTCGCCTCAGTCTCTAATGAATAATTTAGAGCATCAATGTAGTTGGTTGTATGTACAATTGGATGGCCATTTCGCTCTGTTACCGGAATGCCTCCAAGTTGAACAATCGCTTTACGAACAATATCGGCGTGAGTTAGCGATTCAGTCATTTCGGTATTGAATAGAGGAGATAATTGGAGTCTGTGAATTCCTCTAATATTTGCCGAGTAGTGCGCATACATATTTACCGCGCGCAATTCCCATCCTAGTGCTAGATTCATTTTTTCAATAATATGTTCATTTGTCATTATATCATCTCTCTTAGGGCATACGAAAACAAAACTGCCTCACTGGCCTTAAATTACCTTCTAGCAACCACTACTTAAGTGATGGTATTTCAAATCAAATACTTATTTCCTACTAGCCAACCGCACCATGCTAGAATTGGACATAGAGAGAATGTTAGCAGCACATATATCCCTGCTGTAGAAGAATTGCCTTCTTGTAGTAGTTCCATAGTATCAACCGAAAAGGCAGACATTGTGGTAAATGCGCCGATTAAACCAGTTCCAACAAATAATGCTAAATCTGAAGAAATAAGATTTTGAGATGTGCTTAGTGCTACGATTCCAAGCAGAAAAGAACCAACTAAATTAACAGTGATTGTTGCTACAGGGAATGTTTCGTAGGAAATCCAAGTTCCAATTAAATATCGTAACCCTGCTCCAATTGCACCGCCAATAGCGACTAGTCCTATCTGTTGGAGCATATGATGTGCTGATGAGTTACTCATTTCAAATCTATGTAGGAAAGTAGTCTAATATACATTTTTTAGCAATAGACATGAAAATACTAACGGAGTGCGATGTACATGGGCCGGAAAATTTGGTTTCTAACTGGTAACCTTGGCAAAGTAGCAGAAGCGAGGGAGCATCTTGCTCCTCTGGGATATGAAGTGAATCAGTTGATAGTTCCTGAAGATACTATCGTTGAACCCCAAACAGATAGTCTTACAGAAATTGCTATGGCGAAAATTGAGCAAGCCAAGTCTCATTTGCCCGGAGGTAGCAATTCAAAAGATATGCTCATGATTGAAGATGCAGGTTTATTCATTGATGCATTGTCAGGATTTCCCGGCGTCTATTCTGCATATGTTAACAAAACCATTGGTTGTGATGGAATAATAAAATTATTATCGCATCTTACCACCGAAGATAGTGTTCGATTGGCAAATCTAAGGTCAGCGCAATTTAGAGCAGTAGCAATCCTTTGGGATAACGGCAAGACCTATGTCGGTAATGGCCATTGTCCAGGATATATTTCTCAAAGTATTGTAGAAGGAAATGGATTTGGCTATGACCCAATTTTTGTTCCTTATGATTTAGATTCCGAAGGAGAATCACTTGCTGCTGGAGAATATGGAGAAGTCAGTACCCATGGCTCACCATTTGGTGGAGTTGAAATTAAAATTAAGAAAAAATTCAGTCATAGGACTAGGGCATTAAACGACTTGTTTAACCAATTGCCATCAGCATGATAAGTTAGAAGCAGTTGCATGGTGGTGAGGGACATGGGGTTTGCACGCACAGTAACTGGCTTGATTGCCCTTACTTCCGGCTTTTTTTACTTGACTTCAGCCTCAACTCTAACCGATAGTGGCAAGTGGACTTTGATTGGAGTGACCTTTGTTTTCACTACAATTTGGATCTTAATGGGTGGTAGACAAGTTTCTCGAGCGCCGGTGCAACAAGCAGTACTCAAAGAGGAAGTTACAGAAGAGGAAGTTGGTGAAGAACTGGGGGAGGATTCAGATATTCCTCAACCAGTAACCCAAGATTCACTCGATGGAGCTTCACTTCGTGAACGTAAATTGGCAAAAATAAAAGCTGCAGAATTGGAACAACAAAGTGTTGATTCTGAAGATGAGGAAATGATTTCTTTAGAAGAAGTCGCTGTAGAACTCGAAGAATTGCACACTGCGGATGAGTATGTAGTTGAGGTAAGTCCAGAATCTATGGAAGATGCAGATATCGAAGTAACAGTTTCTAATCGTAGAATTAAGCATCAAGAAATTAGAAGCCGAATCGAGAAAAGGCGTCGAGGTCAATTGGCTGAAATTAGAGCCTCTACTGTTAGAATGTGGGAGGAACATACTGCGGGTGAAGATTTAGTAGCAGTTCTACAAACTGAAAACCATGGGCAAAATGTATTGGTTGAACCAGAAAATCCACAACCAGGTCATATTTATGGAGCCACTTTCATTAGATTAGATGAGAGTAATATCCTAAAATTAAGAACTCCCTTGGATGACGGATTTGAAGAGGTTGTAAAGAAGCCAAAACTACCAGAACTATTGGGTCCAGACGGCAATCCTCTACCACCTCTGCCCGGGCTTGGAGAACTACCTCTTCCGCCTCTTCCAGCACCAAATTCTTCAGCTAGCAGCGCTCTTGCAGCACTGAAAGATGAAATGAAAGATTGAAGAGGTCGCATCGATGGTCTTTGAAGGGAAAGTTGAAGACATCGATGATTCAAATCAAAATTCTTTAGCATTAATAGGATTGATATTAGTTGCCATTGCGCCCAGTATATCAGTAATCACCGGTTTTGCATTAAAAGCCGGATTATTAGCAATTATTGTATTTATTTTTACTAAAATGTGGGTATTTGGATTGCCTGCTTTCTGGTATTTGTACATCGAGAAAGGAGAAAAATCGTTATCCCTACCAAAAAACGGTGGATGGAAAGTATCTACTTTTTTGGGGATAGGCATGTTAATCGTGATTTTTATCGCTTATTTTTTACTAGGTGAAAAGTTGCTTAAAGCAGATGAATTAATTGAAATCTTAGATTCAGTTGGTTTGACCGTTGCTTGGAAATTTGCCTTGGCAATCTTATTTTGGGTTTTCATTAATTCAGTATTGGAAGAATATGTATTTAGGTGGTTTATCACATCAAAAATCGAACAATTAGTCGGTGGTGTTTGGATTCCAATATTCCTTTCAGCAGGAATTTTTACTATTCATCATACGATTGCTTTAGCGTATTTTATCGATCCATTAGGTAACTTACTCGCATCTCTAGGAGTATTTATTGGAGGTGCCATATTTTCTTGGCTGTATATGACATATCGGAGTATTTGGATTGCATGGATTGCACACGCAATCGCTGATATTGCTATTTTTATAATAGGTTGGAAAATGGTAATTGGTTTTTGAATTACTTGTGTTTCCATTGAGGTGTTTCCCTGTTTAGGAATGCTTGTACTCCAATTTCCTTATCTTCACTATCAAAGAGTCCAGCAAAAGCATCGGCTTCAATTGCCACGCCTTGTTCTAGTCCCACTTCAAGAGATGTTCGAATTGTAGATTTGGCAACAGCGAGTGTATTGGAGGATTTACTAGCGATAATTTTAGCCATGTTCATAGTGAATTCCATAAGGTCTTCAGGACTTACAACATGGTTTACCAAGCCGATTCTGTGCGCTTCTTCAGCCTCTATCATTTCTCCAGTCATTACCAGTTCCATCGTCTTTCCATATCCAAGAAGTTTCATCAAACGTTGAGTTGCCCCGTATCCTGGAATAAGCCCGAGATTGATTTCAGGAGTTCCAAATTTGGAGCGACTACTTGCGATACGTATGTCACAGGAGCAAGCAACTTCACATCCTCCGCCCAAAGCAAAACCATCTACCATGGCAATTGTTGGTTTGCTTAGTGACCAAATCGCTTCAACTCCATTATCGGTAAATTGAATTTTGATATCCTTGCTATTTTTACCAACAAATTCTGTAATATCTGCTCCAGCAACAAATGCATTAGGCTTGGCCCTTTTTCCTTCAGCAGGTGGTAATGGCTGAGCGCCTGTAATGACCACACATCTCACTGAGTGTTCAGATTCAACCCATTCACACATTTTCTTAATCCAATCCATCACTTCAGAGTTCAAAGCATTCAATTTATTTGGACGATTAATTGTTACTAATGCTATACTTCCTTTGCTAATATCTTCTCCATCAGATGGAATTAATTCAACTTGTAGAACCTCGCTTTGTGGTGCGCTCATGACCATGCCAGAAGGACTGACTTCATGATTTATGCGTATTAATCTGTCAAACCAATAGTAAAAAGCGGGGCGATGTTAGGTCATCATATGGGTGATAGTGAGGTTGCACTTGTCAAGGCTGTAGATATGGCTAAGAAATACGGTGACTTCATCGCTTTACATCCATTAAATGTCGAAGTACATTCGGGTGAATTTTTTGGTGTTTTTGGTCCGAATGGTGCGGGTAAATCGACTTTCATAAAATTGCTTACAGGGCAATTAAAGCCCAGTAAGGGGCTAATTGAAATTTTAGGAATTAATGCAGTAAAAGACCCACAGAAACTCAAAGCCAACATTGGTATTGTTCCTGAATCTGAGTCGCCCCCATCATTTCTCACTCCTGTGGAATTCCTTGAATTTGTAGCCAAATTAAGAAATGTTGATGATCATAAAAACAAGGTTGAACATTGGCTTGAATGGTTTGGATTGGAGGAAAAAAGAAACACCATGTGCAAGGATTTGTCCAAAGGGCAACGGCAAAAAGTAATGCTTGCTGCTGCTTTCATACATCGTCCGAAATTATTATTCTTAGATGAACCATTTGCTAATTTAGATCCAATCTATCAAAGAAAATGTAGGCAGTGGTTATTAGACCATGTGAAGCAAGGTGGAACGATATTTATCTGCTCACACGTACTAGAAATGGCGGAAAGAATGTGCAATAGAATGGCTATTATCAATGATGGTAAAGTTCTTGCAGCAGGTTCGGTAAGTGAACTAAAACTTTCTAGTGAAGAAACATTAGAAGATGTTTTTATCAGACTTGTTGGCCATTCGATTGAAGATATGGAGAGAATTAACGAAGAAGGAATTTCTGAGGAGGAATAGACTTGTCAGGTATTTTGATTTCATCTAAAGATTGGGATGAAGTTGAATCCAACACAACTCTAACCAGTCTTGGAACTGGTTCTCAAGGTCAAAAATTACATACTCCAATGCGAGGCTTTTCGGCTTTCATTGCAACATTTCAAGTGATGTTCAAAGAAGAATTTAGAAAAAACATTGAATTTGCAAAAGCACGCCAGGTGATTCTATTCCCTCTTTTACTGTCACTAGTCACCATGATATCGACAATTGGACTACAATTTCTTGTCGGCGATTCTGCGGCTCAAACCAGTGATATTGAGTCGAAAACTTTCACTTGGCAAGAATTGAGGTTTGGTCTGCACCTTCCATTGCTGGTGTTTAGTCTTGGAATGGGGACATTTGCATTCATGGGCAGGGAGGCTTTAATCCGTAGAACAGGAACAAAGAATTTCTTACTTGCATCTCCCGCTTTGCAACCATTACCTAATTCAGTAGCCCATTTCGTATATTTTGTTAAGGATTTATGTTTCTATGTGTTGCTAATTTTATCTCCAATAATTTTTGGAATGTTTTTGGGAATAGGACTTGAAACGGTTGCATCGATTAATACTCCTCTAGAAATTAGTAGCCTTCCTTGGACATGGATTGCAATGGTAGTCACGCTTGCTCAGGGTTTGGTATTTTCATTCTTAGCCTCAGCACTGTGGATGCGTGGTAGACCGTACACAATACTAGGCCCTATGTTGGTAGTGCTACTTGGGATTAGTGCAGGCATTGGAGTGTTTGATTTAGAATGGGTTTTACTCGGATTAAAGGTTCAATCTACTCAAAACATTTTGACTGCAATTATTTCGTTCATTGCCTGCATTGGTTTAGGCTATTTTTCTTCTCTACTTATTGTAGATGATTTTGATGTAAGTGTGGTCGAAAAAGGCGACATGTTGGAGCCGATATATCAGAGGCTTGGTTTCCTTGGCAAAGGAGAGGTTAGATTGATAGTAGCAAAGGAATTTGTCGATTTATTTCGTTCAGGTTCGATTAAAAAAATGACGGTTTCTTATGCAATACCTCTCTTGGTTTTGCTTGGAATGGCTTGGTTGATCGATTTTGCAGAGGCGCCAATTCCAATAAATCTTCTATCCTATGCGCCCTTCTTAGGATTTTTTGGTTTCAATTTTTATTCTTGGCTAACAATACTAGATTCTCCAGAATTTATGAATGGCCTTCCATTGAGAGTGCCTCAACTAATTAGGGCTAAGGTTGTAGTTTACTTTTTAGCAACATCTTGGATATCTTTAATTTTCATCATTTTGATGGCCTGGAGATTGGATGAATGGGCATCGCTGCCAACCAGTATAATTGTAATGTTTGCAAATTCAATATACATTGTAGCGCTAACTGCTTACTTGATGGGCCTTAGGCCAAATCAAGCAATATTTGACGCCTCAATTATGGTTTGGTTTTGGATAGGCACAGTTTTACCTCTCCTAGGATTGTTCTTACTCTCATTCACCCAAGGCGATGTTTCTCTTTACGGCAATTGGTGGGAGAGGGCTTCACAAGATGGCCTTGCAGCAACAGCGGCGATGTATGATGAAAGTCTAGTTCAACAGGGATATATGGGAATGATTGTAATTTCAATTATGCTACTCATGGCTTCTACGCTGCTATGGAAATTGATGGACAGGCGTTGGGGCGATTCACACTTCAATAATTAATTCTCTTAAATCAAATTCAATGCAGTATAAGGGGTATGTTCAAGTGCGTCCTTCCCGAGGAATATTCATGGGTAGAGTCCTTGCTGTGTGTGGGTTGCCAGGCTCAGGAAAGGGTGAATTCGCTGCAGTTGTCCATCGTTTTGGAATCCCTATTTTGTCAATGGGTGACATGGTCAGGGCGGAAGTAACTAGGCTTGGAGTCGAAGAAAGTCCTGGTATTTTTGGCAAAATAGCCGCCCAATTAAGATCTGAATTTGGTGATGATGTATTGGCAAAAAGATTGTGTGATGCTGTAGACGAGTTACTTGTTGATAATGATGTCATTTTGATAGAAGGTCTTAGGGGAACGGCAGAATTTGATTTATTCCAATCTAGATGGGGTGATAAATTTTCGACAATTGCAATAATTGCTTCAATGAAAATTCGTTTTCAAAGAATACAAAGTAGGGGGCGTTCAGAAGATGGAGATTTTGCCGCTTTTGAAGTGAGGGAAAAACGGGAAACAGGTTGGGGTTTGGACAAATTAATTGAATCCGCAGATATTGTTTTGCCCAATGATTCAAATTTAGAAGATTTCCACGCACTATGTGAAAATTGGCTGGAGCAGTTCAATAACTCTTGATGGCTTTTGATTTTGTCTCGCGGGGTGATGATTTTCTGTTAGAATATCACCGAAGTGTTATAGTCGTCCAAGGCCTGTGATAGAATGCTTCGGCGAGGGATGATGCATGGCGCGAAAAAGAGGGAGTAGAGGTAAACGCCAAAGAGCCCAACAAAGAGCGCAGTATGATGAGCTTGACAAATACCCTGTTTTACCGCCTCACGCATTTGCTAGAGTCGTAAGAGATAGGCAAACTTTGAACATTATTTATCAAATTATTGAGCCTCCTATGACCAAGAAAGAAGAAGAGTATAGAGACGAAATTATGGATATCTTCATTCGTTCACTGACAGCCAATATTGAGGAAATAGACGCTAATCCAGATGCCTACATTAGAACTGCCATGGACAAGGTCATCAAATCTTATGGTATGAAAATCAACAAGAAATCCAAATCTAAAATTTTCTATTATCTAAGAAGGGACCTAATTGGATATGGGCAAATGGACGTATTGATGAATGATGCGAACGTAGAAGATATTTCATGCGATGGTACGAATGTTCCAATTTTTGCTTACCATCGAAAGTTCGAATCTGTGGAAACTACTTGTGTTTGGCCTAATGACGATTTATTGGAATCATATGTCATCAAACTTGCTCAGCGATGTGGTAAGCACATTTCAGTTGCTGACCCGCTTTTGGATGCTACGCTAATGGATGGTTCAAGAATTGTTATGAAACTTGGACACGAGGTGTCCACTCGTGGGTCCTCATTTTGTATTCGTAGATTCAAGGATGACCCATTCTCCCCAGCAGATATTATTGCGTTTAGAACAATGTCTTCACTCATGGTTGCTTACCTTTGGATTGGATTCCAAAATGAAGTTCCAATGCTGTTTGTAGGTGGTACTGCATCTGGTAAGACTACAACTCTAAACGCAATGTGCATCTTTATTCCTTGGCAGATGAAGATCGTTTCAATCGAGTCAACACGTGAAGTAAACATTCCTCAACCAAACTGGGTTCCAGGTCTAACAAGGCAAGGTTTCGGTGGAGAATCTACCGAGGGAGTTATCGGGGAATTCGAGTTACTAAAAGCGGCACTGCGTGAGCGGCCTGAGTATATTATTGTGGGTGAGATTCGTGGTGCTGAAGCATATGTTCTATTCCAGGCTATGGCTACAGGACACTGCGCTTATTCTACAGTGCACGCTGATTCTGTTCCATCTCTTGTTCACAGATTAGAGAATAAGCCAATTGACATTCCTCGTGTTCTTTTACCTGCGTTGGAAGCATGTTGTATTCAAATTCAGACCAGAATTAACGGAAAGCGTGTTCGAAGAACAAAACAACTTGTCGAGATTGTTGGAATTGATCCAAACTCTTTGGAAGTAATCACAAATGAAGTATTCCGTTGGGACGTGACCACTGATGATTTCAAATTTAGCGGTAAATCTTATGTTCTTGAGAAGATTATGGTTAAACTGAATTATTCTCAAGATGATATGAGAAGAGAATTGAGGACTCGTAAAAGAATTCTTGAATGGATGGTATTGAATGATATCCGTAAGGCCGACCAAGTTTCACAGATTGTCACTGAATACTATGTACGTCCAAATGAAATTTTAGCACGTGTTGACGGTCTACGTTGATGGGGGAAAAAGAATGGAATTAACCGCTTGGCAGAGATTCTGCAATAGAATCCTTGGTAAGTTAGTTAAAAAAAGAGCACGTAGGGACAAAAAACTTGCAGATAATTTGGTAAAAGGCGCCATGGGTATTATGCCTGAGGTTTACCTTTCAACTGTAATTATAACCTCACTAGCGATAACCTTAATCTGCTGGGGAATTGTTTCATTATTTTTCATTCCAGATATCGGAGTGATTGCTTTTTGGGAAGGCCTCCAAGATCCAGCAACTATCAATCCATGCCTTGATTGGGAATACTGGGAGCCAGAACTTATTGACAAATCTAAGCCTGGAAACGGTTGTCCGGAGTATGCAACGAGAGTTTTCCCTGCATTTTTGCAGGGGTTAATTTTAGTAATTGGCGGCTTAGTTTGCCCTTATTCAGGATATTTACTAGTTCGTGGTGGTGCAAAGCGTGAAGCCGATAGAAGAGGCGCACAAATTGAGAAATATCTGCCTTATGCTGCTTCTTATACTGCTGCTATGTCTGCTGCAAACGCCACACCGGCCAAAATTTTCCGTTCTCTAGCAATGAATGCTGATATTTATGGGGATGTTTCTGACGATGCAGGATTAATTTATCGAGATGTCACACTACTTGGATATGATTTGATTACTGCGATAAAAATGAGTGTTGATAGAGCAGCCTCAGTTTGGTTGACCGAGTTTTTCCAAGGTATGGTAGGAACTCTAACTGCCGGAGGTCATTTGAAATTATATTTCCTCAATAGGGCAGAACACTACATGAGAGAAAACAGAACAAGACTACAACAATTTTTGGAATCAATAGCATTACTTGCTGAATCATATATTGTGGTTGCTGTGGCAATGCCTCTGTTTTTGATTGTAATGCTTGTAATTATGTTCTGGGTATCAGGTTCGGGTGCACAGATGTCAGAAGGCATGTTGTATGGAATAGTTCTAGGATTTATACCAATGATTCACCTTGCCTATGCAGTATTGATTTACACAAGCAGTAAGGAACAAGAAATGTGAGAGGAGGTGATTTAATGGCTAGAAAGAAAAAGAAGAAGATGGTTGTTGAACTCGACCTTCCTAAGGATGATAAAACCTTGAAGAATCTTTACATCATTCTTTTCTTTTCCATAATAATTGGTATAAGTTCAGGAATAATGTGGGCAGCTAACTCAAGTTTTATTCCTACTTCTAATGGCGAGCCAATGTTCACAAACATCTATTGTGGCGCAACCGCTGTTGACGAATTAGGAAACCAAATGGGTGAAGAATTTACCGGAATAAAGAAACCGTCGTACAAAGCCAATGAATCATGCTCTATTTTGAAAGATAATCCTGATAAATTGACTTGGGTGGAAGAGCCATGGGATGATTTCCAATCAAAGGCTAAAACATTTAATGTCCCTGGAATCGCCGATGAAGATAAAGAAGGAGTAGTCGTGCTTCAGCCATTAGAAATGAATTGCGAAGTAATAGCATCGACTCCAACAAAATATACTGCTGCGATAAGAGATTCGGATGGCTATACACTAGCCTTTGTAAATGGGACCACGGGTAAAGATAGTGATATATGTTCAATCTCAATGGAAAACATTGACCCTGGAGAAAGATACCAAATTGTTTTCTTCTCTGGTGAAGATGACAAATCCTTATCTTCTGCTGAATTTGACATGACAGTCGACTATTATGATGGTATTCCAACCAATATGAACAACAAGTCATTTTGGCTTGGTCCTAAAGTTGATGTGGGGCCATTTAAATTTAGGCCGACGATATTTTTGAATTTCTTCGGCCTGACATTTTTCTTCTTCTTATATCCTGCATCCTACTATTGGGAAGTTGTTGAGAAAAAGAAGAACGAAGTAGAAGAAAAATTCCCTGATTTCCTTAGAGATATGGCAGAATATTGGAAAGGAGGTTTGTCGATGACCGTTGCGGTTCAAACCTTAGCGAAATCAGAATATGGCGCTTTGAATGATGAGGTCAAGAAAATGTCTGATCAACTGAGTTGGGGTATAAAATTCAGCGATGTCATAAAGCAGTTTGCAGATAGGGTAGGGACTCCTTTGGTTAAAAGAGCGATTACTTTGATTGCTGAAGCAGACAGAGCAGGAGGAAAAATTTCAGATATTTTGGTTACTGCAGCGAATGACTCTAGAGAAATTAAATTCTTAGAAGGTGAGAGAAGAAGAGCAATAGGGTCCTATATAGCTGTTATTTGGACCTCTTATTTCGTATTTTTAGGAGTGATTACCTTGCTTGGTAGAATCTTTATTCCAGCAATTGCCAAATCCAATTCAGGCGACGGAGGCGGAGATGCAGGTGGGGCAAATATTGGAAACATGACAATCAGAGCGATAGATCCACTTTTCTTCGTTACTGTGTTTTACTACGGTGTAACTATGCAGGCTATTGGTAATGGCACTATAGCCGGATTGATGGCTAATGGCAGATTTTCTGCTGGTTTCAAACATTCTGGCATGATGATAGTTGCTGCATTACTTGCGTTTAATCTATTGGTTTTCAATCCTGAATTAATTGGTGACTCGGCTTTTGCAGTTAGCAATTTGATTACTACTCCGAATTCTTCATACATGATTGGACTTAATCCATCTGGAGGTACATTCACTCCAACTCCTATGATTTGGAGTTGATACATTGCGAAATGATGAAAATGCTCAGATACACATTCTTGAAATGTTAACACTGTTTTGGCTATTTTTTATGTCGGCAACATTCCTTATCAGAATAGATGTCCCAGATTCCCCATCAATCGCCCATGATTCTTCTTTAGAAACCGCAGGCGAATCCGCATTCTTGTATGGATTAGGCTTAGATGCTGAGATTGAAGGCGAAAATAGATTGACAGAATTACTAAACAACAGTAATTTCGATGGCGCATGTGAGTTATTACAAGATGCCATTATTAGTGGTAAAGAAAGCAATTGTTGGATTGGCAAAAATAGTGCTACATCATCCCCTCATGGCTTGGTTGGGAATCCTTCTGGAACAACATTTGCGGTTCATCGATTAGTGGTTGTCAATGATGATTTATGGACAATTACTCTCGATATTTGGAGTACTGGAGGTGGGGCTTGATGTATGTTAGAGAGAGTAAATCTACAGATAGAGATGCAGGTCAAATGCTACTTGCCACAGGAGTAGTTTTGTTACTTTCTCTCTTATCTATGGCTGTTTTTAGTGTAAAGGTGGCAGGAATAACTCAAACATCTGACCCTTCCTCAAATGGTGTGATTCAAACATCCACAGAAGTGATAGATGCCATTCCAGTTTTGGTAGAGAATCGAACCTTAATTTGGATGGATGCGGGAATTGATAGATTAGATGCTGCTCAATTATCGATTGATAGCGTCCATGATGATTTATTACATCATGGTGAAATAAGAGGTGTTGAAGTAAAGATTTTGAATTTTGTTTATGCTGATATCGATGGTTCAACGATGTTGGTTAGTGGCGAATTAGGAGTTTCAGATAGTACTACTACTCTCCAGTCAAACATATCTTTCATTATTTCAGTTTAACGCGATTTTCATTCCAAGCAAGGTCCAGTAAATGTTGGATTCTTTCGGTATCGTTTTTAACTCTAGATATGTCAACGATTGGCCAATTTGAAATTTTGGACCTCTCCATCAAACCATCTTGTATGTTTCTTATTCGTCCAAAGTTGGCTAGATATCTATCTGCTCTTCTAAAGGAGTGAGCGTCTCTAGAGCGAAGCATCTCTTTGTGCTTATTTTCATCACTAACAGCCATTATTATGCCCAGTGCAATTCCTCCTGCATCTCTCCATGAACTCAGTAACTTTTCACTTGGTACAATGTGTACTCCTTCAAGTAATAGATCGATTCCTTCTCGTAGAGCTCTATTAATAGTAGCCTCAATACCTGTTTCTACAGACTGACATGTATCTAGCCAATCTATAATTGGGTCATTAGCAGAACCAATTGAAAACGAAGAGCGATGTAATGCTTCTTGCATATCACCTTGGTCACAACTTCGCATAATTTCACGAATAGCATCGGTTGAAAGGATTCTAGCAAAGTTGCTCTTTGAGGCAATATTTAGTGCGGCTGTGGATTTCCCAGTACCTGTTGCACCCGAAATTATTAGCAATCTTGGAGCACGGTCGGCGATGGTTCTGGCAGTTGTTTCAGCCAACCCCACCGTACTCGCCATGAATCACTTTGAGTGGTCTTTACTCATGAGTCTTGCCTCATTGTCAAACCAAATCGTGCATATTTCAAGCTCCCTTTAGAAGCGAATACCTTTGAAGGGTCACTTCATGGACGGTTTATGAGCGCACAACAAATGCTGATTAATGGAGAATGGGTAAATGGCGAAAATGGGGAAACTAGCGATGTTATCAATCCAGCAACTGGAGAGGTAATTGCAACAGTCCCTAGAGCAAGCATCAAAGATGTCGAAACATGTGTTTCAGCATCTCGCGCAGCTTTCTTAGATAAATCTTGGAAGAATATGGACCCTGCCCAGAGAGGGCGTATTCTCAATAAAATGGCGGCCGCAACTTATGGGGCTGCTAAAGAATTAGCAGCGATTGAATCAGAAAATAATGGAAAAACATTCCGTGAAGCACTATCAGAGATTCGTTATGGTGCATGGACTTTAGAATATTTTGCAGGTCTTTCTGATAAGATTGAAGGAAGTACAATTCCAGTACCTGGCAACCGTTTGAACTACACATTGCGACAACCACTTGGCGTTACTACACACATTGTCCCATGGAACTTTCCGCTTCAATTAGCGATTCGTTCGATAGCACCAGCATTAGCAGCAGGTTGTACCGTGATTGCAAAGCCCGCATCTTGGACACCGCTTTCATTAATTGCATGGGCTAAGAAAATGGAAGAAGCAGAAGTAGGTCTTCCTTCTGGAGTTCTACAAGTGATAACAGGTTCAGGTGGATTGATTGGAGATGCTTTGGCAGGACACTCAGGTATTGATGGAGTAGTACTTACAGGAGGCGTTCCAACTGGACAAACAGTAATGGCAAAAGCAAGTGAGAATCTAACTCCAGTAACATTAGAGTTGGGCGGGAAAGGTGCAAATATTGTATTCCCTGATGCCAATTTGAAATATGCAGCCAAAGCCATCTGCTTTGGTATTTTCATGAATGCAGGTCAAATGTGCTGGGCAGGTTCTAGGTTGATAGTCCACGAAGATGTTCATGATGAACTGGTCGAGGCAGTTGTCGCTGAAGTTGGCAAGTGGAAAGTCGGCCCTGGAATGGCAGAAGGTGTCAGGATAGGTAGTTTAGTTCACCAAAACCATCGAGATGAAGTATTAGAAAAGTTACAAGCAGGTCTAGAAATGGGTGGAACTGTAGTTTGTGGTGGTAATGCAATTGATGGCGAAGGGGCTTTCATGGAAGCAACAGTTGTAACTGATGTATCTAGTGATAACCTCTTATTCAATGATGAATTATTTGGTCCGGTATTATCTGTTACTAAATTTTGTGAAGATTCTCAAGCACTTCAACTTGCTAATGATACTCCATTTGGATTATTGAATGGTATTTGGACAAATGATCTAAGCCGTGCTCATAATATGGCAAGAGATTTACAATCAGGAATGGTATCAATCAATGAGTACCCAATTACTTTCCCACAAACAGCATTTACAGGTTGGAAACAATCGGGTATAGGAATTGAACAAAGTCAAGATGCTTTGCGATTCTACACCAAGGTCAAGAATGTCAACATCAAACTCTGAGGCGGAAATATGAGCGTTTCATCTAGTGATGTGGGCAATGGAGTACAGTTGATTCGTTTTTCGGGTCAGTCTGCTACTCAATCCTTTTCTCGAACATTCTTACCTCAAATCGCCAATGCTATCGACGCAGGTCTTGCTAACCCTAATGTGCGAGCGTTGATACTTACTGGTGAAGGCAAATTCTTCTCTGCAGGCGCAGATATTAATGCATTTGCAAAATCGATAGAAGACGGCGATGCACCGCAGTTGATTCGAGACCTCACCGGTGTACTCCACCCTTTGCTTGTAAGAATGCGCCAATCTCCTACCATTTGTGTGGCCGCTCTCAATGGTGCTTGTGCTGGAGGTGGACTTGGTTTGGCTTTAGCATGTGATGTTCGAATTGGTACTCCTAATGCCAAGATGGCTGCTTCTTATGCTGGTATGGGACTTTCCCCCGATGGTGGCACGACATGGTTACTTCCACGTTTGGTGGGCGACCAAATTGCAAGACGCTTTTTCTTTGAAAACGAAGTATGGTCAGCGGAAAAAGCAAATGAAAGAGGGGCTATCGATGCTCTTGTTGATGAAGAATCTCTTCTTGATTCTGCTCTTGAACTAGCACTCAAATGGTCCCAGTGGGGCAACCATACTAAAGAGGCAACGAAGCATTTACTCGATGTACAGTCTGTACAAGATTTTGAAACTCATCTGAAACATGAGCGTACTTTGATAGAAGCTGCTGGGACTACAGAGGCTTTCAAAGAAGGAGTTACTGCATTTCTTGAAAAGCGTAAACCGAAGTTTAACTAATCATTTTGGCAAGTCGGTTTCTTCAGCACTTCCACTTGACCAATCATAAATACCCATACCAGTCTTTCTACCAAGTCTTCCTTGAGATACTAATTTCTCGAGAAGAGGATGGGGTGTGTAAGAATCATCATTGAAGGATTGTTTCAAATTTAGAAGTATATCTCGACGTACATCTAGGCCAACCAAGTCTGTAAGTGCTAGCGGACCCATTGGGTGCTTGTATCCTAGGACCATTGCGGTATCGATATCTTTGGCACTGGCAACACCATCAGCAAGCATCTTAATTGCTTCATTACCTAGAACAACTCCAAGTCTTGAAGTAGCAAAACCAGGCACATCTTTGACCAGTATTGTTGTTTTACCCATAGCATTGCCTACTGATTTTGCTAACTCAATGGTCTTTTTCGAACATAAATCATGTTCTACTAATTCAAGCAACTTCATTATGGGGACAGGGTTGAAAAAATGCATACCAATGACTTTGTCAGGCCTTCCTGAAGCTGCAGCAATGTCGGCAATTGATAGAGAAGATGTATTTGTCCCTAAGAGGCAGTCTTCTTTTGTCTCTTCACCAAGAATTTGAAAAATCTTAGCTTTGATCTGAAGAACTTCTGGAACGGCTTCTATTACCATGTCCGCCTCTCTCACCGCAGCAACTATGTCTGAGAACCGGTGAATGTTTGAGGACCACTCTTCTTTTTGTTCAGGAGTAGTTTTCCCGCGCGTAATACCTTTGTCCCAAAATGCATCAATCGCTTTCATACCTTTTTCTAATCCTTCAGGATAAGCATCGAATAGATGTGTTTTCCAACCACTCTGAGCACAAATCTGAGCGATTCCAGCACCCATTGTTCCTGCACCAATTACTGCTACAGTCTTTATCTCCATGAACATGCCAGTAGTTTGCACTTCATGATGCTTCCTTGAATTTGTTATCTTTACTTTGTGCTATTGCAACTCCACCAACAATTAGAATAAAGGAAATTATTAACGCAGAACCTAATTTTTCGTCAAGTAATAGATAGCCACTATAAATTCCAATTGGAGGAACTAGATAGACATAAAGTGCGCTTTTACCTGCACCGATGGCCAAAACTCCATCAGCAAACCAAACATAAGAAATCACAGTTGAGAAGATGGCAAGAAATACAACGGCAATCCATCCTTCACCACTAGGTTGAGGAATTCCATATTGTAATGTTTCAATTGCCATTACTGGTGTTAAGAATACCAAACCGGCAACAGAAGACCAAACGGTTAATTGTAGAGGGGAAAGTGGTTTTTTAGAATCCTTAGCGGGTAAAAGCATTGCTTTTTTCATCAAGATAGTGTTACATGCCCATGCCAGTGCGGCACCGGCAATTAGTAAATCTCCAATTGCACGACTAGTAAAAGAAATATCGACATTCGGGGAATAATAGAATAGTATTGCAACACCACTAATTCCAAGTGTCAAACCAATTGCTAAGCGTGAGGTCATTTTTTCATCTAAAAAGAAAATAGCAAGAATTGAAGTGAAAAAAGGATTGAATGTAATCATCAAAGAGGCATCACCTGCAGCTGTATACTTCATTCCAAACATAAAAAAGGCTTGATAAACACATGTGGAGAAAAAGCCGATTAATGCAACTCTCTTCCATTCTTCCTTGGTAGGGACCATCCACTGATTCGTAATTCGCAAAAAGGTCAAGAAACAGAAAACGGCTATCACATATCTAATCCATGAAGCAGCAAATGGTTCGATATCATTGGCAAGAACTCTACCAGCAGGCCAACCAAAACCCCAAATTGTGGCTACAGATAATAATTTGATATGAGTTAAAACATTCTTCATTCAAATCTCTCCAGGCCTAATTGGAGCATTCTTGCTCTTGGCAGACCAATTTCAGGAAGCCCATTAGCTGGTGAATAAATTTTCAGTCCTTCAATACGCGAAACATACAATCCATAACTTGCCATGTCATCTAATTTATACGGCGTCTCAAGACCCATGCGTGTAAGAGTCCGGCATGCTTTTTCGCTGTATAATGGGTACAAGTTAGTCGAGAAGTGAGCCCATTCTGAAACTCTTCGAGTATCGATATTATCTAATGTCAATAGATGTTCTAGTAATGACACATCTGGATAGTTGACAGTTTGTAAGATCATTTCCATTTCAATCATAATATCTTCAGGCCAAACTTGTGGTGGTCTTTTGGCCCATTTTTCAGAGATGAAGATATGCTCGATAGATGTCTTTTCTTGTATGGAATAAATCGCTTTAGCATAATCCTCATCATCTATGCTATCTGCAACAAGTGACGGCAATTCTGCATAGAAGCGTTCGCACATATCTACATCAATGCCATACAACGAAACAGGAATCATATTATCTCCTCAAAAAGAGTAATTCAAGCAGTTGCGCCGATGCCAGATTCAATTTGGCGAGTAGACATTGGCTTGTTTTCAACCCACTCTTGTTCAAAGAGTTCTTTTAGAGATTCTTCGTCTTCCTTAGTTGGTAGATGAGAATGGATATAATTATCCCATTCAGCATCAGAGCCATCAAAAGCATCTCCTTCAATTGTGAACCTTTGTCTCTTGGTAACGCCAATATCCCTGTTGAAATTTTCATGAGGTACATACAGAGAGGAGGCTCCTTCGGGCAGATACTTGGAAAGTTTCGCCACTTCTCCAACGATTTCCTCGTGATAATGACCCCTTGCTTCTTCGTTTAGAATCTCTTTATCAACTTCATTCCCTGCTTCTAGTTTCTTGCGTTCATCCCATCTTCCTTTAATTCCCCAAACATAGGCCCAATGAGCTGAAGAAGAAGCATCTACACCGAATAAATCGTGGGCAGTTGATACCCACTTGTTGATGTAACGTTGTAATAAATCCAAAGGAATTATGCCTGCTTTGATTATTCTTCTTAGTCCATTTGAGCCGGTTCCAAGATGGAATGATTCTTCCTTGAGCATTGGTCCCATTGATGCAGCCAGTGGCTTGAATGCAGATGTAGAAAGCATTCCGAGTTGGTATTTTCCGTCTCTATCTACAAACATTGTGTAACAGAAAAAGTCTAACCAATGCGGCATTGGCCTGTTGAAAGCACCCAGTAGTCTGTCACCGTCTTGAGCATTTCTTTCAAGTAATTTTTGAGCCTCACGACGACCTTGTTGTCCGAAGTAAGTCATCAAAAGGTAAGCCATTTGCCAGCCATGTCGTTGTTCTTCGGCCATTATTCTGGCAGCAGCATAGCGGTCATAATCAGTTGGGGCTGTTGCCAAAAGGTGGCGTTGTTGTTCCACAGATGCAAATTCAGTATCTCCTTGAACTGTAATCATTGATATTAGGGCATCCCTCATACTTTGCTGCGGGACTTGTAGTGAGCGCTCCCACTTTGCACGACCTTGATAATCACCAAATTCGATAACATCTCCGGCTCTATCCCAGTCGAATTGAATTGAGAGGTCAAAATCTCCTAGCCAATTTTTGTCAAATCCGACACGATCTTGCCAATCTCCAAAATTCGAAATCCAGTCTTCCCATGTGCTTGGTAAGTTGTCCATGATGGCCAGAGAGAGGGGTTATCCTTATTGCCTTTGCGAACATATTCGTATTCACCCTTGGCGTATTTCTTCATAATATTCTTCAATTATCTTCCCTTCAATTGAATGTAGTAGCACAGACAGAGTGGATTTTGAAATATCTAATTGTTTGGATAAATCGACTAAACTTATTTTTCTTGGTGTAGACCAGTAACCCTTATTTTTGGCTATTTCAAAAACTTCTAATTGTCTAGGCGTCAATAAACTATTGCCGCTAATCCTTGTAGATTTTATTCTATAAGGCAGTTCGGCTTTTTTTAGTTCTTCAATGAATTTTCTTCTAAGGTCTGGAGTGCATTGAATTGTCCAACTAACCCATCCATCAACCACATCGAATGGCGTTCTAGGTACTAGGCCAACAATTCTAAGTGGGCGAATAAATCCTCCTCCACCACTTACGATGTTGACTGTTGCCTTTTCATTATTGAGAATATTAATGCTTTCAATTTCAGGTAAAGTATGTAATACCTCCAATATATTAGAGTCAGTAGTAATTTGAGCAGTACCTCTTCCCTTACTCAATGGCATTGTTTCTACTAT
>Ga0208639_1000359_pt1 | contig 35963 bp, 32 predicted proteins | sample ETNtaG_33_FD_185772 | JGI IMG/M metagenome (GOLD analysis project Ga0208639, IMG submission 185772) | Marine microbial and viral communities from oxygen minimum zone, Eastern Pacific Ocean - ETNP201310SV76 (SPAdes) (version 2) | ecosystem: Environmental > Aquatic > Marine > Oceanic ...
AAAATTATAGCCGTTGGTTCAAATTCCCAATGTTTAGGGGTGCTGTAAAGTTTAGTAAACATCTCAAACGGTTTCATTGGACCGGGATTATCTAACTTTATAGGAGGTTCAGAGTCCATACTCTCTTCTACTTCATAATAAACATCCAATTTTTGTAAAGCTTGTTGGAGATTTGAAACTGATTTAGATGGAACCCAACCATCTAGCACAAACATATTGTCTGTAGTTGCTAATTTCAATGGTAAACTAGATTTCTCAGAAAGTGCAGTATAATGTTCTTCACAAGATACTAACCAATCACCGTGCCTTTTAGCTAAAGCTTCAATTTCATGATCTATTGAATCTCTTTCATTTCTTAATTGTGCTAAATCTGAATTAATTTTAGATTCAACTATCGAAGGATCCCCTTCTATTTGAGGAACATCAATTGAACGAAAACCTAAATCTAGCAGTGCTCTCTCAGTTGAATCTTCATCATCCTTTGGACAAAATACAATAATAGTTTCATCAAACCTTATTATTTCTAAATCTGAATCAAGGACTGAAGTATCTACATCTTCACCAATACGCCCTGTAAATACTTTCATTGATTCATAACCTGATAAATATTTTAAATCTAAATCTAAACCACTAAACATTTCAACCTGATCAAGAGAAGCTACCAAATCATCAATTCTTCTATCACAATCTCTCTGCTTATCCTTTAGCTCATGAGCTTGAGAAGCAATTGAGTCCAAATCTGAAATCTCTTTTTCAATATCACTTGAAAGTTTTAGACTTTCAGGCGGATTTGGTGATACTTCTAATAACTTAATTACAGAACGTAATTTAACTAATATTTCCGACGTTCGAGAACCATATGAAAGAGAGGCCCCTATTTTGAACCCTTCATCCGCATTATTGTAATCAACGAGATGAACTAACTGATTATCGTCTAAAAGGTTAGACAAAGAATCCAATTCTTTTTTATGACCACTTATAGTCATTCGAGACATATCTTCAGACTTTAGCATTAAGATAGACTCTCCAAAAATTTATCCACAAATTTTCCCGCAGCATTTCCAACTTTAGTATTAGCATCATCTTTCATTTTTGAATTAGCTTTTTTACCCTTACTCAGAATATCTGCCTTTTGCTTTTCAATATCCTTCATTGCTTTATCAATATCAGACTGGGAAGCTTTCTTTGCTTTTTCACGTTTCTCCTTTATGATCGCTTCCTGATCTAAAGGTATACGATTAGTTGCTGAAATATGCTCTTTCTCAGCTTTTTCAACTTCTTCAGAAGCAACAGCTTCAGCCTGCTTAATCTTCTCCAACAATATGTTTCTGGACATGGTCAAACAACGGAGTTTTTCCACTGCAGTAGGTCTATAAAAAAGTGAGTCAAAAATTGTAGTTTATTGTTTACTTTTTGTTGCATCTAACATGCATTCTTAAATCCCCTATTCCGGTGGCAAAACTCTGGGCCCGTAGCTTAGCCTGGTTTGAGCACCCGACTGATAATCGGGAGGTCACCGGTTCAAATCCGGTCGGGCCCACCAATTATAATAGATAATTATTAACTGAGAAGATAACGCGCTACTAGATAATAAAAGCAATAACCAATCACGGCCCAAAAAATATAAAATACAGCATATCTAATTACTGCACGAGAAAGAAAACCAAATCCACCTACATCATCCTTAGGATTTTCTTCAGAACTTGCATTTGCAAATGGATCTTTGTCCGTTACGTCTAGTCTACTCACAAATCTTTAATGAAGTAAATGCTTAAAGTCTTTTGGGATAGACATAAGCATATTAATTCGCTCTTGTTCGAAAGAATATGAGTTCACATCCAGATAATGAACCAATACTAAATTATGAAGTTGGAAGCAAAGAAAGAGAAGATTTGGAAAAGGAAATCGAAAAACAATTATCTGAAGTAATTGAGATTCCATGTATAATTAATGGAAAAGAAATTTACACAAAAAATACAGTTACACAAGTAATCCCACACAATCACAAGCATATTCTTGCAAATGTTCATCTAGCAACTCAAAAGGAAATGAAAAAGGCATGTGAATCTGCAGTTAGTGCACAGGAAGAATGGATTAATTTAGGATTAGAAGGTCGTTCAGAAATATTTCAAAAATGTGCTGATTTACTTGCAACCACTTGGCGAATGAAAGTAAATGCATCTACTATGTTAAACCAAAGTAAAACGGCTTTCCAAGCTGAAATTGATGCTGCATGTGAATTGATTGACTTCTGGAGATTTAATGTATTTTATGCAGCTAATTTTCACGACGATTTTCAACCCTTAGTTTCACCTGAGGGAATGGTTAATACAACAGAAATAAGGCCATTAGAAGGTTTCATTTTAGCTATAACGCCATTCAACTTTACAAGTATAGCTGGAAATCTACCTAGCGCTCCAGCTCTAGTAGGATGCACAGCAATATGGAAACCAAGTCGAAATTCATACTATTCCAATTATATGATAATGAAGTTGATGATGGAAGCTGGATTGCCTCCTGGAGTTATCAACTTCCTACCTGGATCTGGAGCTGAAATAACTGAAGTTGCTCTTTCAAATCCAGATTTTGCAGGTGTACACTTTACAGGATCAACTGCAGTCTTCCAAGGATTATGGCAGAGAATTGCTAAAGCCTTACCTAATCTAAAAGGATACCCGCGTATTGTTGGCGAAACTGGAGGTAAAGACTTCGTAGTAGCTCATCCTGATTGTGACAGAAAAGGGCTCCTAGTAGCACTGCTTAGAGGAGCTTTTGAATATCAAGGACAAAAATGCTCTGCTGCCAGTAGAGCCTATCTTCCTGAGTCTGTTTGGAAAGCCATAGGTGATGATTTAGTTTGTGAAGTTAACAAGATCAAAATGGGTGATAGTAAAGATTTTAGGAATTTTATGAATGCTGTTATTGATCAAAGAGCATTTGATAAAATTACAGGATATATCCAGAGAGCTAGAGATAACGATAATTGTGAAATTGTTGTCGGAGGAAATAGTAATCAGGAAACTGGCTGGTTTATCGAACCTACAATTATAGTTACAAAAGATCCGAAATCTGAATCTATGATAGAAGAAATTTTTGGACCCGTTTTAACCATCTACGTATATGAGGATGACGAATTTGAAGAAACTTTGAAACTATGCGATGAATCCTCGCCATACGCCCTAACTGGTGCTATTTTTGCAAAATCTGAAGAAAATATAGAAACTGCTTACAATGCTCTTAGATTTACTGCAGGTAATTTCTATATCAATGATAAGCCAACTGGAGCAGTAGTTGCTCAACAACCATTTGGTGGTGCAAGAGCTTCAGGAACTAATGACAAAGCAGGAGGGCCTTTGAATTTACTTCGATGGATTTCTCCGCGTTCTGTAAAAAGAACAAATATGGAAATACATGACTGGACTTATCCATTTATGAAAGATTAACTTTCATAAACATCAGATGCATCATATATGTTATCGAATATTAACCTAACTAATCTACCCAAATCTGGCTGATTCATCCACATACCCAATAATGTATTGGAAGAATCGGGGACATCTAAACCACCTACACAGAATTCTTTGTCATCTACTAGAATAACACCTGCTGGAGGCATCGCAGAAGTAAGTCTAATTTCAAAAAAACCTTCTAAACGTGATAAATCAAGTGAAGTTCCTTTTTTAGGAAATAGCAATCTAACCTTGATTCCCCGTCCACTAGCATCTGAAAAAGCTCGACAAACATTTCTAGGTAATTCGGAAGGTAATAAGGAGGCAATCACATCTATGGATGTTTCTGCCCTTTCACACATGGAAACAACTTGCGAAAGTATTTCCATGTCTTTAACAGTCAAAGTTTCAAGATAATCAACTTTCTTTGATTGATACAATTGGTATAAATTAGATTGGGCTTCCTTCGTTGCTACTTCTACTTCTTTTAATTTCTTTTCAGCAATATCTCTAGGATCTACTGGATAGTAAGATTTAGGATGTTTGCTACCTTCTACTATAATTCCCTCTGATAGCAAATTGTCAATTAAACCATAAATTTTAGCTCTTGAAAAATTCATAGATCTGCTTATCTCTCCAACAGTACATTCTTTCAGAGAAAGAATCTCATGATAAACTAGAGCCTCATCGTTGCTAAATCCTAACTTTTTGAGAATATTTATTTGATTTTCTAATTCCACTTTTTGAGATATCCCCGGCCTGCTCACAATTGCAATTTAGTGCTGTAGTATTTAAATGTTTCATAATTTAAAGAAAATCTCTTACTTTTATATACTGATACTGCTTGTCTAATCGATTTAAATGATAGATATTGTGATTTGTGGATATGCACGCTCAGCTTTTACGCCTGCTAAAAAAGGCAAACTAGCAAAAGTTAGGCCTGATGATTTAGCTGCTGAAGTTGTTGATGGATTAATAAAAAAGGCAGGAATAAATACAAATGATGTAGAAGATCTCATCCTAGGTTGTGCATTTCCTGAAGCTGAACAAGGAATGAACTTGGCTCGAAATGTTGTTTTCCTATCTGAATTACCAAATACAGTAGGAGGTGTCACAGTGAATAGATTTTGTGCATCATCAATGCAGGCAATTCATCAAGCTGCCGGAGCTATAAATTCAGGATCTGGTGATTTATTTATTGCAGGAGGTGTTGAATCTATGAGTCGAGTACCTATGCCTGGATTCAATCCAATGCTTAATCCAAATTTAATAGATATTGATGCCTACATAGGAATGGGTCATACAGCTGAAAATCTAGCAAAAAAATATTCGATCTCTCGTAAAAAACAAGAAAATATGGCTTTGGAAAGTCATCAAAAGGCATCCAAAGCTCAAAATGATGGAAAGCTCAAAGATGAAATAATTAAAATTAGTGATGTTGATGAGGACGGATGCATAAGGCCTGAAACTTCATTGGAATCCATGGCAAATTTGAAACCTGCTTTTGACAAAAATGGTGTCGTTACTGCTGGAACTTCTTCACCGTTGACAGATGGTGCTGCTGCAGTTGTTGTATGTTCAAAAAAATACGCTAAAGCAAATAATTTGAAAATTATGGCGTATATAAGAGGAATGGCAATATCTGGGTGCAATCCTGAAATTATGGGAATAGGGCCTGTAGTTTCCTCACAAAAAGCACTCAAAAGAGCTGGACTTAAACTCAAAGATATAGATATTATTGAAATGAATGAGGCATTTGCAGCCCAAAGCTTAGCCTGCGTAGAAGAATTAGGCATAGATATGTCTAAGCTAAACATACATGGTGGAGCTATTGCAATGGGGCACCCTCTAGGAGCTAGTGGAGCTAGAATAACTGGAAAGGCAGCATCATTATTGCAAATTACAAAGAAAAAATACGCACTTTCTACAATGTGCGTTGGTGGTGGACAAGGATGTGCCACAGTACTTGAAAGAGGATAAATGGAAATTGAAAAAGTTGCCGTAATAGGAGCTGGAGTCATGGGGAGCGGAATTGCAGCTCATGTGGCCAATGCTGGAATCCCAGTAACATTACTTGATATTGTACCGAATGGTGCTGAAAATAGAAATATAATAACTGAAACTGCATTAAAAAAAATGCTGAAACCTGTAAAATTGGGAAGTCCAACGCCTTTAATGCATAAAGATAATGCAAAACTTATAACAATTGGAAATATTGAAGATAATCTTAATTTAATAAGTGATGCAGACTTAATAATTGAAGTAGTTTTAGAAAAATTAGAAATCAAACATGATGTCTTCAAGAAAATAGATAAGGTTAGAAAAAAGAATTCTGTGATAACTTCAAACACATCAACAATTCCTAGAGAACTTTTGGTTAAAGGAATGCCAAAATCTTTCGCTAAAGATTTTATGATTACGCATTTTTTCAATCCACCAAGATATCTAAGATTACTAGAATTAGTAGCTGGTAAAGAAGTTAGTAAAAATAAAATGGACCTAGTTGCTAAATTTTGCGATATTAATCTTGGAAAGGAAGTCGTAATTTGCAATGATACGCCTGGATTCATCGGAAACAGAATAGGAACCTACTGGACATTAATTGGAATGATTGAAGCTATTAGACTTGGATTAACTGTAGAAGAAGCTGATGCAATAATGGGTAGGCCTATTGGAGCACCTAAAACTGGAATTTTCGGATTAGGAGACGTAGTAGGAATAGACCTAATACCACATGTAACTGAAAGTATGTCATCTAATCTTTCAGAAAATGACATGTACAATATAGGAATTAAAGAGCAAGAAAAATTAGGTATAGATAAAATTTTATTGGAAATGATCGATGAAGGCTATACAGGTAGAAAAGGCAAAGGTGGATTTTACCGCTTAAATGAAGAATCTGGTAAAAGAATTAAAGAGTCAAGAAATCTGAAAACTGGGAAATATTCCAAATCCACAAGGAAAGTTGGACTTCAAAGTGTCAAAGCGGGAAAAAAAGGTCTGCGAAATCTAGTCACCTACAATGATAAAGGAGGAAAATATGCTTGGAATGTACTTTCCAAAACCTTAGCGTATGCTGCATCATTAGTACCTGAAATAACCGATAATATTGTAAATGTTGACTTAGCTATGAAAAATGGTTTTTTGTGGAAAAAAGGCCCATTTGAAATGCTAGATGATTTAGGACCTGCATGGTTTTCTTCAAAAATATCAGAAGAAGGAATGGAAATTCCAAGCATATTAAAAAAAGTAGCTGATGGTAATTTTTATGAATTAGACAATGATTATGTGAGATTTATTGGAACTAATGGGACATATTCTAACCTAAAAACTCCTGAGGGATATCTAACTGCTGCAGATGTAAAAAGGGGGAAAGAACCAATCTTCAGAAATCCTTCCGCTAGCCTATGGGATATGGGTGAAAACATAATTCTGGCAGAATTTCATAGCAAAATGAATTCTATGGATCCATTGATCATGGAAGCTTTGAGTGAAGCTGCCGACTTATGTGAATCTAAAAAATACAGTGGAGTAGTAATTGGAAATGATGGGATGAATTTCTCAGCTGGAGCTAATTTAGGATTGTCAAGTTTTGTTACTAATGTGGGGGCATGGGAAGAAGCTGAAAAATTTGTCATGGGTGGACAGTTGGCATTCATGATGTTAAAACATGGAAACTTTCCTGTTGTTGGAGCTTCTTCTGGATTAGCTATTGGTGGAGGATGTGAAGTTTTACTAGCCTGCGACGCAGTGCAAGCACATTCTGAAAGTTATATCGGTTTGGTGGAAGTCGGTGTTGGACTTGTTCCTGCATGGGGTGGTTGTAAAGAAATGATTACTAGATGGAATAATGATCCTAAGCAACCAAAAGGACCAATGGCAAATATAACAAAAATATTTCAAAATGTTGGTACTGCCAAAGTAGCAACTAGTGCACAAGAAGCAAAGGAAATGAACCTTCTTCATACTAATGATCTAATTACTATGAATCGATCAAGAGTTCTTCATGATGCAAAGGAATTATGCCTAAATATGATTGAGAATTATGAGGCGCCAATTCCAAACGAACACCATTTACCAGGTCCTTCAGGTAAAGCTACCCTAGACCTAGCTGTAAATGATTTGGTAAAAGCAGGTCATGCAACTCCTCATGATATCGTAGTCACAAAAGAATTATCATATATTTTATGTGGTGGAGACACCGACCCTACTGAAACTGTATCTGATGATAAATTACTTGAAATGGAAAGAAAAGGAATTCTCAAACTAATGAGAACAGAAGGAACCATGGATCGAGTTGAACATATGTTAACTACAGGAAAACCTTTGAGGAATTAAAATGGTTCAATACAAGTCACCTCATAGAGAATATGAATTCATCCTTAGAGAAGTTCTTGAAATTGAAAAAGTATTAGGTAAATATCCTGAATATGATGAGGCCTCTTGGGATATGATTGAAATGATCTGTGAACAATTCGGAAAAATAAATGAAGAATACTGGCTGAAATCGGCTAAAGATGGCGATGAAATTGGAGCGACGTTTAAGGATGGAAATGTAACTGTACCTGAAAGTATGAAGGTGGCAACAAAAATGGTAATTGATTCCGGTCTAACACAACTTTTTGGTCATCAAAAATATGGAGGTATGGAATTTCCTAATGTGATAAGTGTTCTTTCTGATGAAATGTCCTGTGCAACAAATATGTCCCTTGGAATATATATGGGGCTAACAAAAGGAGCGTATCATTGCATAAATAATCATGGAAGTGAAGAAATTAAAAATACTTATCTTCCAAAATTTTTGACTGGAGAATGGTTTGGTACTATGTGTTTAACTGAAGCACATTGTGGTACTGACTTAGGATTAATACGAACTTCAGCCAAACCTGAGAATAGTTCATATTCAATTAATGGCCAAAAAATATTCATTTCCTGCGGCGAACATGATATGGCTGATAACATAATACACTTGGTACTTGCAAGATTACCTGATTCCCCTAAAGGTGTAAAAGGAATCAGTCTATTCTTGGTTCCAAAATATCATGTAAATGATAATGGAACTCTAGGTGATAGAAATAGAGTGAACTGCGTTTCCATAGAAGAAAAAATGGGAGTACATGGCTCTCCAACTTGTGTCATGAGCTTTGAAAACGCAAAGGGCTATCTAATCGGTGAAATTAATGAGGGACTTGCTGCAATGTTTTCAATGATGAATACAGAAAGAATTGCAGTAGGATTACAAGGACTTGGCCAAGCCGAAATAGCATACCAAAATGGTTTGGCATATGCTAAAGACCGAATTCAAGGAAGAGATCTCAAAGAACCTAGAAATCCTGATGAAGAAGCTGACCCCTTGATAGTTCATCCAGATGTTAGAAGAATGCTAATGAGGGCAAAAACATTGATTGATTCTAGTAGAATGTTAGCCTGTTGGACTGCTTTAGCCATAGATAAATCTGAAAAAGATCCAAATGAGAAGGTCAGGAAAGAAGCTGAAGATTTAGTAGAATTAATGACTCCAATAATTAAGGCATTATTGACAGATTATGGAGTGGAAATAACATCAGATATGCTTCAAATTTATGGTGGACATGGATACATTAAGGAATATGGAATGGAACAATTCTGTAGAGATGTTAGAATAGCCCCTATATGGGAAGGAACGAATGGAATACAGGCACTGGATTTAGCTGGAAGGAAAATGCCCCAACACATGGGACGATTGTTGAGAAGATTCTTTCATCCAGCTCTTGATTTTATAGAAGAATATAAAGAAGATGAAAATATGAAAGAATTTGTTGTTCCTTTCTCAAAAGCACTAAGAGGATTACAAAAGACAACACTCTATATGGCTCAGAAAGGTCTTGCTAACCCCTATGAAATTGGAGCTGCAGCAACAGATTATCTTAGGCAATTCGGCCTTGTAGCTATGGCGTATATGTGGTTGTTAATGCTCAAAGTAGCATTTGCTAAAAGAGAAAAAAGTGAATATTACGAACACAAAATAATTCTAGCTAGATTCTTCTATGAAAGAATTTTACCAGAAACACTTTCAAGAGCCATTGCTATTGGTTCAGGATCAAAAACAATGATGTCATTACCTGATGATGGTTTTGACAGCATTCACAAGTTCACAGGAATTGCATAAAAATGTCTGAAAGTAGTATATTCAAAGATGATTTGTTTAAAGGAAAAAGAGTATTTGTTACTGGTGGCGCAACTGGAATGGGGTTAGGATTTGCGCAGGCGTTTCTCAACCATGGGGCAAAAGTAATTATTGCATCTAGAAAAGAAGAAAAACTAGCTGAAGCTTCTGCTTTAACAAAAGAAAAGTTTGGTAAAGATTTACTTTGGAAAACAATGGATGTAAGAGACAATGAAACTGTAGAAGAAGTTTCTAATTTTATAAAATCTGAATGGGGGGGATTGGATATTTTAGTCAATAATGCTGCTGGAAATTTTGTAGCTCCTGTTGCCTCTATGAGTGAAAATGCTTGGAGAGCCGTAGTAGATATTGTACTAGATGGAACATTTCGAGTTTCAAAAGCTTGTTATCCCTTGCTAAGAAAATCTAACAATGGCGCTTCGATAGTTAACATCATTGCAAATTATGCGTGGAACGCAGCCCCTTTCGTAGGACATTCTGGAGCTGCAAAAGCAGGTGTACTCAATTTAACCAGAACTTTGGCCTTAGAATGGGCAAATGATAATATCAGAGTAAACGCTCTATGCCCTGGTGTAGTTTTAACAGAAAATGTAAAACAAAATTTGATGCTTGACGAAAACACTGCCAAAACATTTGAAGATTATATTCCAATAGGTGGAATAACCAATTCAGAAAAAATGGCACAACAAGTCCTGTATCTTTGCTCTCCAGCTGCCGATGTCATTACCGGGGATATGCTAATAGCAGATGGTGGACAATGGTTAGTAGGTAATGCATTCTATCAAATGGGGAAAAATTTCTTAGATGAGTGACAAAAATTGGCCAATAAGAACTGAAATACCTGTTCTATGGGGTGATACGGATTCTTTTGGCCATGTTAATAATATAATTTACCTAAAATGGTGTGAAACATCTAGAGTTGAACTATTCTGCAAAATGTGGAATATTAAAAATTTGAACATGGATGATGTTATAGAAAACAGAGGCATAGGACCTATTTTGGCTAATTTTAATTCTAACTATAGAATACCTGTTCGTTATCCTGATGTAATACAAATTAAAACAAGGATTACTCATATAGGAAATACATCATTTGGAATAGAACATGAAATGTATTCAAAGAATAATGGATCAAAAATAGTTTTTGATGCTGAAAGTGTTGTGGTTATGGTTGACTACAAAAATGAAGGTAAAGTTCAATTGGATAGTGATTCTAAAAAAACTTTAGAAGCCTTTGTGTAAATTTTAATCCAGAGCTTCTGTAAAGAAAGTAACTAAATTATTTTGATATTCTGCAGGATGCTCCCAAACTGCATCCACATGGCCACCTTCTTCAACCATCCACAATGTTACATTAGCATTGGAAGATTCAGCCTTATCATAAAATTTCTGAGAATGTTGAGGAGAAATTCTACCATCATCTTTTCCATGAACTAAATACATAGGTCTATCACCAGCCTTAGAGGCTACACTTATCGGTGGAACCTCATTAGGATTAATGCCTATTATCCTCTCACCCATAGTTATTGCTGGTGAGGCTAAGGCCTTAGGATAACCTAATCTGCCTAACTCATTTTCAACTAACATTGGAAAATCAATAATTGCACTATCTAACCACATTGCCTGCATATCTGATTCTCCAAAAGCTAATGTTGCAGTAAGGGCACCTGTTGAGATACCTACCAAACCAATTGATGAAGAAGAATATGCTTTTTCTTCTATCAACCAATCATATGCCCCTAAAACATCAAGATATTCCTTTTGTCCAAGATACATATAATCAGATACATTCTCACTATTTCCGTGATTACGAAGATCTATCATCAATGTGTTTATTCCTCCATCCGCAAGATAACTAGCTGTCAGAATAACTTCAGGTTTACATTTCCCATTAAGATATCCGCCGTGAACTAAAATTACTACGGGAGCTGAATCATCAACTTCTGAATACCAACCTGTAATATTTACACCATCTCTACTTTTGAAACTTACATTATCATATGATTCAAATTGCCATGGAGCTACATCAAAATCTTTCCTTATAGATATTCTATTATCTGCATCAGGCCAAGGTTCGAAACTTTCCCAATCATCATTCGATGTCCAATTACTTGGTGTATTTGATTCCCATATTCCACATCCATGCGGAGTTGTCAAAGCTTGTTTAGCTATAACATGGCCTAACCCAAACCAGATTGTTGGAAGAAGAAGCATAAAAACTACGCCTATGCCTATGAGTAAACGCCTTCGACGTTCACCAAAGTCTTTCAATTTCTCAATAATTGGAGACATTGGTCTTGAATTTAATCTTCTTCAGAAGATTCTTCTTGAGGTATTGCAATCTCTCGTTTGTCTTCATCTTCAGTAACTTCTTCATCAGAATCAGATTCTTCTTCTGGCTCATCTGATAATCTTGGAAACTCTGGTTCTTCATCCGGAATGCTATCAGAAGATACAACGCCTGGAGCGCCAGTCTGGTAATATACATAGAAACCTGCTAAGAGAGAAACAAGTGCTCCACCAATTAATATTGAAGGTAAAGTCTTTGAACCGAGTGTTAAAGCGTCAACACTCTCTATTTGTCCAGAAATTTGATCATCTACTGTTTCGTCAGTGTAAGCACCATTCAAAGTTAGAACTACGACGTCATTACCTTGGTAATATTGGGCAAGCGCCTGTATATTTGCAGTATCTGCAGCTCCTTCTTTGGCTTCTGCTGTGTAATTAGCTACAATATCTCTCAACATAAGGTTAGCATAAGCTGAACCGTCATCTGGAACTTTAATTTGGATGTCATATTTTTGGTCCAAAACTGTTCCTGTAACTGGATCTATCCAAACATCCTCATAGAAATGCATGTCCAAACCAGTCTGCAAGGTAGATTGCCAGAGTGACCCCGTATTACCTGATATATTCTTCTCATTAGCTCTGAAATGATATGCCACACCTGCATTTGTTGCATCCCACACTTCTTCACCCATGTAGGTATAATTTTGAATGTGAGGATTATGCATTGCATTTGGCCATGCACCATCTTCTGCAGGGACCCAACAAGTTTTGTCCACATAACTTATAGTTTTACAAACTGGTGAGAAGAAATCATAGCCCCATCCATCTCCATCAGGATCATAATGACCATCCTGAAACTGAGTTGTTGTTCTACTAACATTATATGTGACATTTACTAATTCTTCCCAAGTACCATCTGAAGCTCCAAATTGGTTCATTGGTGAGGCCCAACATCCATCAGAACTCTGCTCACCATAAGAATCACGGAAACCATCATCATTTTCATCAGGCGTTATTGCAGTTCCATTTTCATCATAAAAAGTTTCAAAAATTCTCAAATATCCCATAACCTTGATGTACTCATCTGTTGAATCATCCTTCACAACACAACCGGATCTGATTCCTGTAGCGTCGTAGTACCTATTAATGAATGTAGCTGTATTTACACCACCTACACGACCTTCATACTCTGTTGTAAAATTGAACATATTAGGATGTTCTGAATCTAAATACACTAGTTGTGGAACACTCATGTAAACTGTAACATTGAAAATTCTATCAACCACACCTCCTATTTCAGTTCCGACTAAGTATTCAGCCCTATAGTCAAACCACATAGGTGCAGCTCCAGGACCACCTAAAGCATTGTAGCTCTCAAATGTTTCTTGTAATGTTTTCAGATCACTACCTTCACCCGGTACAAAATCCATTTTTTCACCTTCACCCGATTCAGCAATGCAGGTCATGACTTCTAGACCATCAATCACTCTCTTGTCTGAGCATGTGAAATTATCTGTGTAATCTCCATTTACAGGATTAGGGAATTCATATGTCTTACCTTCCTCAGGAAGATTTGTAGGTGTCCAAGTTCCTTGCTTTCCATCTACTTCGTAAGTTTTCCGGTCTAACAATGCAGGATTATCTGTTGTATCTGATATTGTCCCTAACCACTCACCTTCACCATTAATGCCATTTTGAGTAAGACTGAAATTCTGAGTGAGTATCGTATAATCATCGCCATCAGGTTTACCAACTACATTTAGAGTTGCACCGCCACCTGGTGTGGCTGCTGTAGGCTCATATGAACCGCTACCTACTTTATCAAAGAAAGCCCCAGTACGATTATCGCTATCTATATCAAAAGTTTCGATGTCTCCTTCAAAATAAAAATTAGCATCGAAATCATTAGGGGCAAGTAAACCATTTGGTACCATAACGCCCATAACGTATGCTGATATAAGCAGGAAAACTGCTCCTAAGGCCACAAGGGCCTGTGCTGTCCATTCTGGTAAACCACTATTTTCACTCACTGATTTTCTCCTATTGCACGCAATAAGTTTAGTTTCAAATTATGAAACTCTATATGTCTTGTAAAAAAAATCTTATTTAACCTTTGTTGTATAACTAATTACTCTTTTTCAGAACTCAAATCTTCTAACTTTGTTATGAATAATTTAACTTCTTCAACACTCCATTCAGGGTAAAACTCCCCTAATTGAACCCAAGCTTCTGGATCTTCATCTGCCATACGATAAAGATCAATCAAAGTTGCCTGGATTTTACCTTCGTCATAATTTTTTGAATAGTCAACTAATCTTTGCGCAACTTTTTCTTCATCGACATTGTAACTGGTATTGATATCTAAATCACTAAATTCTAAGTAATCTCCCAATAAAGTTTGAGGAATATAAAGAATATACATACCTGATAAAAATACACCAAATTGAAAAATAAGATATCCCTCTGAAGCATGGCCAAAGGTAAACCAACCTTCTTCATCCAAATACAACTTAGTATAATAATAATAACTTATGAAAGTGCAAATGAAAAACGATGGTACTGATAATAACCAATCTGTAAGGCTTATTGCTCTATCAGCCTCAGGAACTTGCCCAATAATATTATATCTTAATCCATAAATTTCAAGAATCATCCAATACATAAGGAAAATAGCTAAGAAAATTAAAATTAAACTAACTATAAACCAAACATAACCTTCATTAAACATTATAAACAAAATAATCGTACCGAAGGCTGTTAACCAATAAACTCCAATTAGCCAAACACCATGCGTCCAAATTTTGTAAAAAAGTTGCTGAAGGCATATTAAACAAAGAATTCCGGAAAGTAACCAAACTGGTGTTGAAATTAAGTGAAATTCAATACCAAATAATGGCAATGAAATTAATTGACCAATTCCTCCCTCAATGTAACCACAAAAAAGTGATACCGTGAAAGTTAAAAATGATAAAGCTAAGAGTAAAGAATCCTCTGCTGAACGCTCTAACCTAAACTGACGACCTAACAACCCCATTAATCTATTAGTTTGAAAGTTACTACAAATAGATTTTGTGTACCTACTTAGCTTAATCTTCGTCCATGGCCTGCTTTAAAAGATCACCCATCGTTAGAGCCTTTCCTGGTGAAGAGGATTGAGATTCATTTGAACTTTCGATTTTCTCTGTCAATTTTATTTTCAAATAATTTTCTAATTTCTTTATTAACTTCTCATTGGGTTTCATATTCCCTGCCTCGACGGAAGTTAAAATGGATTTCTTTTCGGATATTTTACTTGCAAGAGAAGCATGATCAAGACCTGCTTTTTCTCTAGCTCTACGGACTATTAAACCGTAATCCTTAACCAAAACAAATTCATCGGGTTCTATTTCTTCATATCTATTCTTTTGCTGACGTTTTTCCAAAGTTTGGGCCACATATGCCCTATGTCCAATTGACTCTCGATAACTTGTTTGAGAACCCATATCACCACAAGAACTGCAAAGACGGAGAATAGAACCTGAAACTTTTCTAGATTCTAAAGAGGCAGATTCGGCACCGCACATTTCACAAAGCATATTAAATCAGAAACTCATATATATCTAAGCCAATTAAATGTTTAGTGATTATAAGTGACCTCAGAAGAAAATGACGGAGACGTCTCAACGCCTGAAAAAGGTGAAGACTGGAATAAATGGCTCATTGAGGAAACTGAAAGATTTGAGTCTGAAAAACGTCAGCTTGAATCTGATATTTCCCGTATGAAAAGGGAAAATGCACATTTGAAAGGCGAATTAGCCAGATTAAGAGCTCCTCCACAAGTAATAGGAACTGTAACTGATTGTCTGGAGGATGGTCGTGTCAGCATAAAGTCGAGTAGTGGACCTGATTTTGTAGTTCACATTTCAGAAGGAATTGACAAAGAAAAATTGGATGTAGGCGATCGTGTTGCTTTACATCGCCAGACACTCGCTGTTTTAGAAACTCTACCTTCCACAAAAGACCCTCTGGTTATGGGTGCAGAAGTAGATAGCAAACCAAGTGAGAATTACAGTGATATTGGTGGGCTTGTTGAAGAAGTTGACGAACTTAGAAGCACTGTAGAATTACCAATGCTTCATCCAAAAAGATTTTCAAAAATCGGAGTTGAACCTCCGAAAGGTGTGTTGCTTATAGGGCCTCCGGGAACTGGAAAAACACTCATGGCAAAAGCTGTTGCAAACGCAACTAATGCAACTTTTATACGACTAATTGGTAGTGAATTAGTTCAAAAATATATTGGTGAAGGCGCAAGACTAGTTAGAGAGCTTTTCCAATTAGCACAAGAAAAATCTCCAAGTATTATTTTTATTGATGAATTAGATGCTGTTGGTGCTAAAAGAATGGATGTGGGAACTACTGGAGATAGAGAAGTTCAGAGAACATTAATGCAATTACTTGGTGAATTAGATGGATTTACGCCGAGAGGAAATGTTTCGATAATGGCTGCCTCTAATAGACCCGATATACTGGACGAAGCTTTGCTAAGGCCCGGTAGATTTGATAGAATTATCAAGATTCCACTTCCTGAAGAAGAAGCTCGATTGAAAATACTAAAAATACATACTACTAAAATGTCAATGGCAAAAGGAATAAATTATAAAAAAATAGCCTCAGAAACAGACGGGCTTTCTGGTGCTGATCTTAGAGCTCTCTGTGTAGAAGCTGGAATGCATGCAATCAAAAATAAGAGAGTAAAAATTAATTCTAAAGATTTTGATGAAGCCCTTAATAAAGTAAAGAATCGTCTGAATGAAGCTGAAATCTCAGAGCCTGAAGGCGGTCTATACTATTGAATAAAGATATTTCAAAAAGAAACGCAGCTAAAGAGGCTGTTAAATTTGTTAAAAATGGTATGATTGTTGGTTTAGGTACTGGATCTACTGCAAAAATAGCGGTTGATATTATAGGTTCAAAATTAAGTGATGATTTCAAAATAATAGGAATGCCTACATCTATACAAACAAAAAAACAGGCCGAAAGCTTAGGAATACAATTAATTGATATTGATGAGGCCGAACAAATCGATATTGCAATTGATGGAGCCGATGAAGTTTCCCCTGACTTGTCTCTGATTAAAGGACTAGGAGGTGCTCTATTGCGTGAAAAGAAAGTTGAAAAAAAAGCAAAAGAATTAATTATAATTGTAGATGAAGGGAAAATTGTTAAAAAATTGGGCAGAGGAGAACTTCCTGTAGAAGTTAGTGATGATAACCATGAAAGTATAGCCTCTGAAATTGAAAAATTAGGTTGTAAGGCTAATCTTAGAATTGAAAAGAATGGAAAGATATTTATTACTGATAATAAAAATTACATATATCATTGTAATTTCCCTGAAGGAATTGAAGAACCAAATGAAATAAATAAAAAATTAATGAGTATTAGTGGTGTAAAAGATACGGGACTCTTCCTAAATATGGCTACTAAAATCATAATTGGAAAAGAGAATGGTGTAGAAATACTGGAATAATCATTTACCACGTTGTTCTTTTGCCTTAGGCCTCAAACCTTTGTAATTACATTTACGACATTTAACGGCCTTCCAAGCATTAATTGCGTTACACTGCATGCAGACTTTTTTGTTGAACATGCGGGCTTCGGCTTCAGGGAAACGTGCCATTCTGGCGCCGTAGAGGGTGTGGTTATAATGATTGTGCCAAAAAACTAATTAAGACCAAAAGAGCTAATAAAGAAGCTTCCATAGCATGTTATGAATCTAAGGCCCTGTGGGGCAAATGTTACCAGAGGTTTCTAGAAGTTGGTTAGAAGCTTAGTATCTCTAAGTTATTCGCAAAAAAATGAATTTTTCTCTTATGGAGGAGGGTTTTAATTTAGTGGATTTTTTATCTTTTTTTACATCTGTATTTGAGGATTTAGGTAGTGATGAACTAAATTGGGGCAGGATTACAGTATTTCTGTTCCTAGCTCTAGGAGTTTCATTCTCATGCTCGCTTTTAGAAGCAATAATTTTGTCTGTTACTTGGTCACATATTGAAATACTTAGCAAAGATGAAAACAATAGTGGTAAAAGACTAAAAAGATTGAAAGAAGAAATAGATCAACCACTAGCTGCAATACTAACTCTCAATACTATTTCTCACACAGTAGGTGCTGCAGGCGTTGGATCTGAATTTCATAAACTAGGTAATGAATGGTTCACAGCAGCATCCATAATACTAACTATATTGATACTAGTTTTTTCAGAAATAATTCCAAAAACTTTGGGTGCTATATATTGGAGGAAAATGTCTCTGTCTGCAGCATACATACTAGATATGATGATTTGGATTACTTGGCCAATTGTAATTTCACTAAACTATTTCTCTAAGAAAATATCAGAAGGCAATGAAGATCAAAAAGAAATGACAAGAGAAGAAATGATAGCTGTAGCTGAGATAGGCGAAACACAAGGTGCACTAGAAAAACAAGAAACACGCGTCATCAAAAATTTACTTACTTTAGATAAAATACTGGCAGAAGACGTAATGACTCCTAGTACTGTCATGATGACTTTCCAAAAAAATTTCACTATTGATGAAGTAATAGAGAAATATTCTCCTATTCCCTTTTCAAGAATCCCTGTAGTTGATGAGGGGTTAGATGACATTATTGGTGTAGTATTCAGGAGCGAAATAATGGAATTAAACAGTGATGGAGAATCAAATGTCAAAATGGAAGATATAATCTCTGAATTATCTACAGTTGGTCCTGAAGATTCTGTAGCTATGTTGCTTGATGAGTTCTTGAAAAAGAGAGAACATGTCTTTCTTGTTGTAGATGAACATGGAGCTACTCAAGGAATAATTACTTTAGAAGACGCTATGGAAACTTTGTTAGGTGCTGAGATTGTTGATGAATCTGACTCTGTAGAAGATATGAGACAATTAGCAAGAGAATTGTGGGAAAAGAGAAGAAAACGCAAAACTAACTTGAAATTTGACTAGAATACCATTCTTTTATTCTATTAGATAACCAAATCATGCTTGGGAGAACAAAGATTGCTATAATAATAGAATATACTATTGTGGCTGCTGTTATTATTCCAAAATTTCTAACTAACGGCATAGGAGACAAGAATAATACTGCAAAACCACAAACTGTAGTAAGTCCCGAGATTAGAATGGCTGAACCTGTAAGTTTAATAGTTGATTCAATAGCTTGTCTTTCACTTTTATGAACTCTCTCTTCTCTATACCTTTCAACGATATGTATAGCATAATCGATTCCAAGACCTACCGTTAATGCTGTAACCATTACTGTCAATACATTCAAGGTTATACCAACTTGCCACATTGTTGCTAGTATCCATATTGTAGCTAAAATTGTTGGCAAAGTAGCTATAATACCTAATTCTAAATTACGGTAAACTACGGTCAAAACAATAGCTGCTAAAACCACAGACAATAATGTAGAACTAATTTGAGTTGATTGTATCTCATTAACAGTAACACTAGTAAGAACATGACCGCCAGTTATACTAATTTCGTACTGATCTTCTTGATTATTAATTGAAAAGATTGAAGGTATATTCTCTGAGAGCTCCTTGCGCATAAATTCAAGTCCCTCATTATCTAAATCATAATTCATTGAAGGACCTAAATATACTCTAATTACCGAGGATGTATAATCACCATTCATATCTCTGTAAAGAACATGCTTTATCCTATCTGAATATGTTTCACCTGTGAATGGATCCGAAATATCTAAATCTCTTTGGTACAAATAATCATACAAATTCCTGATATCTGAATCTTTAGTCAAACTATATGGTTTAGCCTTGTAAGTCAAATTGAATGTACCAGTTAATGATTGAACATAGACATATTCTTTCTCATTTTTTACACTAATACCAGAAACAAGAGAATCTGTTAGACCTTCTTGAATCTTAACATGTTCAAATTTTATCCTTGATTTATGAGCTTCTGGTGGAACACTAACTGAAGCTTTAGAACACAATGAAAGATTTGGATTTAAACTATTACATATTATCTTTTGTGAACTGATAGGTTCACCATTATTTTGATCATACCAAAAAATTTCCCCGTCAAGAGTAGAAGAAGATAATGAATTATCTATATTCCAACCTATCAAAAGTGTCTCCCCTGATGAAACCCTGAAAATATTGGTTTTTACCCACTGATGTGTTGCATCATTACCTTGACCTACATTATATTCCTGTGAATAAACTGCTTCATGAACAACTTCGTAAACAGACTCGACTCTAGCCTCAGAACCTACTTTGATAGAATATCTATCTCCATTCAAACCATCATTATCAGTACCTTGTTCACCAAATTGAACTTCATATGAACCGTTTAGAAAATCTGTAGTTGCTATAGGCCCTTCTATCAAAATTTGTGATTGTGAGTATCTAGCTCCTCTAAACTCTTCTTGGATACTATCTGCAGTTACCATTATTTCCAAATCATCTGATAAAAAATCCTCTAACCCAAATGAGGTGTCAACATTAGAACCGTAAAATGCAGCCACTAAAGTCAAAATAATTACTGCCGAAATTATAGCACTAGGATATTGATCCACTACCTCTGCAGCTCGAGAAATAGAACTATCTACTAATTCTGAACCTTTTACTTCAGTAAGATTATCCTCCGAATTTGAATCTAAAAGATATCTAAGTGATGTGTAAAATAATAATGTTAAAACAAATGATGTGAAAATTCCAATAGCACATAATAAACTAAAGTCTCTCACAGGACCAACACCAGCACTAATACCAGATAAAAAGGCTATAACTGTGGTAAACATTGCTAGTGTGAGGGCCTGACCTGTATGCAATTGGGCATCCATTAAAGAGTCTGCAACTGAATTTCCTACTTTTAATCCTTCTTGATATCTACGGCTTATATGAACTGCAAAATCTATTCCTAAACCAACTACTAAAGGTATAACTGCTACTGCCAAAGCAGTTAACTGAATGCCCAACATGCCTGCAAAAGAAAATGTCCAAAATACTGATAAAATTAATGTCAAAATAGGAAATAAAACATAGCTCCAATCTCTGAATGATAACCATAACAGGATTGTTGTCACTACAAGCATTCCTAAGGCCATCAATATGTTTGTCTGCTGAGTAGATTTATCAACATCATATGCAAGTAAATCTACTGAAAAAGCGTCCGCTTGAATCTCACTACCTGAATTAGAATTATGTTCATCTGCTAAAACTCTAATTTTTTGACCTATGACTTTTTTATCAATAGTGTTTAAATCTGGATCTAGATAAATCATTATTATTGTAGAACTAGCAATAGGAGCTGAACGAATTGAATCTCCTTCAATAATTAAAAGTGGATCTGGATTAAAATCCTTATTAACCAAAACATCTGTAACAAAATCAACCTCATTCCATGAATAATTTCCGGCACCAGAAGAGGATATAGACTCATAAACTAACTGCCATGGACTTTCACGTTGGCTAACTTCATTTAAAGAAAGATCTGAGTCTATAAGAGCCGAATCAAAAAATCCAGCAACTGAAAGAACATCTTTAACTCCACTTATTTTATCACAATCATTATGCAAAACTAATATATCCATCAAATTATCTATACTCAGGACATTACCTTCTACTTCAGAAGTAAGATAAAGCTGAACAATACTTGAATCACGCCCGAAATCTTCATTAATTTCATCATAAGCTTCAACTTCATCAGATTGGGGAAGAAAAGCTTGGACATCAGTTTCAAATTGAACTTGAAGAATAAATGGAGAAAGAAGTATAGTAATAAGAGCTACAAACAGGATAATTTGCCTGGGGCTATCGATTGGAAGCCTCGCATAACGCTCTATCATATTGCCTTGCATAAGACGCTTGGTTAAAACGTGTCTGTCAATGCCCTAAACGTCTTTTTCGCTTTTGAAAAGAACGAATTGCCCTCAAAAAATCTATCTTTCTCATATCCGGCCAATAAACATCGGAAAAATATAATTCTGAATAAGCTAATTGCCACAATAAGAAATTACTAATTCTTTCTTCGCCTGATGTTCTCAATATTAAATCAGGATCGGGTAAGTCACTTGTATACAGATTAGATGATACTAAATCAGCATCTATATCTTTAGGATCTAGTGAACCATCCTTAATTTTCATAGCAATCTTTTCCATAGATCTTACTAATTCTTGTCGACCCCCATAAGCTACTGCTAGGTTATAATTAAAATCAGTATAATTTTTAGTCTTAGATTCAGCATATTCTATGGCCTTAACAACATTATCAGGTAGCATTTCCCGATGACCAATCGCTCTTATTCTAACTTTATTTTTATGTACCCTATAATCGTCTGCTGCACTCATAAAAGATTCTTCAAAAAGATCCATCAAAGGATCTAGCTCAGTTTTGTCTCTATTAAAATTTTCTAAAGAAAAGGCATAAACCGTTAAATATTTAATGCCTAAATTACGGCACCAATCAGATAAATTCTCTAAGGTATTTTTACCTTCTTTGTGACCCTCATGTGGAAGAATACCTAAATTTTCAGCATAACGCCGATTTCCATCCATTATAACTGCTAGATGCTTTGGAATTTGACCTTTCTTAATCTCCTTTTCTAAGCGCTTCTCGTACAACTTATAGACTGGAGAAATAAATCTCCTTAGAACTCTCATCACAATTTACCAATAGATGCAACATTATAAAACAACTTTACTGGACCCTTGTGAAAGAAAAATACTTGCTAGAGCTTGGCGGTGAAAATACTGAATTAGCAAAGCATGAAGCACTAGAGTTGTTTAAAACTGAAAAATATTCTCCAAAACTTATTTTGGATAAGAAAAATACAATAGTTATAGAGGTTTCAAAAGAAATCAAGAAACAAGTAATTAGAAGACTGGGTATGACAAAAAGAATTTCAAGAATTATACATTACAAACAGGAAGAAAATATTGATAATATTTTAAAAAATATACCTGAAATAGACATAGGCTGTAATAGTTTTGCGATACGTATAATACAAAAGAAAGAAAAATCTGAGAGTAATATTGCAAGAAAATTGGGTGAAAAAATTTCACCTAAAAATAAAGTAAATTTAACAAATCCTGATCTCAAAATATTATACTACTCTAATGAAAAATCAATAATATCTATTTGGAATAAAAAAAATGAAACATATTATACCAAATGCTTGGAACATCATGTAAGATATAGGCCTTATTTTTCCCCAATAAGCATACATCCTCGAATTGCTAGATCAATGGTCAACCTATCAAATTGCTCAAATGGTGATATAATCATTGATCCTTTTTGTGGTACAGGAGGGATTTTAATTGAAATTGCGAATATGAAAATTAAGGCAATAGGAATTGATATTCTAAATAAAATGACCGAATATTCCAAGGGAAATCTAAAACATTATGATTTAAAAGCTAAAATCATAAAAGGTGATATTGAAAAGTTAGGAAACTCTAACTTTGATGCTATTGTTACAGATCCGCCTTACGGGATATCAACAACAACAAAAGGAGAGGGTGTAGAAAAACTGATGAAACGGAGTCTAGAGTTATTTGCAAAGAAAATGGCTACGAAACAAAGATTAGTAATGGCAGTTTCGAATCCCAAACTAGTGCAAAATAAAAATTACACCACAATACATCAATTTGAATGGTATATACACAAATCGTTAACAAGATATATTTTGGTAATGGAAAAGAATTAATATTTTACATCAATAATAATATCAAAATCCATGCTTCCAGATTCACTTTCTATAGTGAAAATGTATTCCCCTGTAGAACTCAAATCATCACTAGAGTAAGACCAAGAACCATCTCCTTCACCAACTGCATTCTCTTCTTGGACAACTACGCCATCAGCATCAGTAAGTCTAAGTGTCACTTCTGATTCTTCCAGCGGATTGATATTAGCCGATTCTAAAGAGTACTCTATTCTAAGGCTAATAAAACCATTATCTACGGGCAATGAAATTTCTTCTGTATCATCATTACCATTGACGTTTCCGCTATGCTCCTCGTGATAATCCTCTACAACCAGAACAGTAGTTTCAATCGTATCTTCTAAACCTGTAGAATCTGTAACTGTCAAAGTTACAATATACTCGCCTTTAGCAGTATAATTTCGTTCAATATTAGCACCCTCATACTTTTTGCTATCTCCCTCAAAAATCCATACGAATGACAACTCATCTCCATCTGCATCTGTAGAATCTGAGGCTGAAAAAGATATTATTTCGTCTGCCTGTATTTTGGGGTTTGATGGTGTTATCCTAGCTATAGGCGCATTCCCACTTGAAGAATTCTGTTCATCATCCTCTTCCTCATCCTCATCTACACCTAATAACTCATCTAACATACCTTCATTGTAAGCATAGGCTCCAGAAGCACCTATGGCCACAAATAAAATCATAAAGAGTAATGTTATCTTCTTCATTATTTTATTACTTATTTGAGCTATATTAATAGTTACCCATGCCTCTAATTAACGATTATTTCAACAAAAGCATATAAATAGGGTGCCAGAATGGCGCAGACCCTGAATTATATTCTGGAAAATTTAACATGTCAGATGACCCTGATTTCAAGTACATAATCCGCATTGCAAACTCAGATGTTGCTGGTGAGGAGCGATTAGCTTATGCCTTGACATCAATAAGGGGGATAGGACCTAGGATTAGTAATGCTATTATTAATAAACTAAATTTAAACTCAGAAAGTTTAGCTGGAAAATTATCTGATAAAGAAATAGAAAATATTGAAGAAGCTATAGAAAACATAAATGATTATGTACCAAAATGGCTTTTGAACAGACAAAAAGATTATGATTCTGGCGAGAATATTCATCCTGTTAGTATTGACTTAAAAATGTTACACGAAGACGATTTAAATAGAATGAAGAAGGTTAAGTCCTACAAAGGAATTCGACATGCATCAGGCCATAAAGTTAGAGGTCAGAGAACATATTCTAATGGACGTAAGGGATTAGCTTTAGGCGTTAGTAAGAGAAAAGGAGCCTAGGTAAAATATGGGTGATCCAAAATTTCCAAGCAAACATTACAACACACCTTCACATCCATGGCAAAAAGTTAGGATTGAACAGGAAAGAACTCTCATTCACCAGTATGGACTTAAAAATAAACAAGAAATTTGGAAGGCAAATACCAAAATCAGAAGTATGAGAAGACAAGCTAGGAAACTTACTGCTACTTCGGGTGATGACCAAGCCCAAAAAGAAAAAGGTAATCTTATTTCAAAACTTAACCGTTTAGGTATGTTAGAACAAGATTCAGGCTTAGAAGATGTTTTAAGAATGACTCCCGAAAATATCTTAGATCGTAGACTACAAACACAAGTATATCTTCAAGGCTTAGCTTCAACACCTAAGCAATCCAGGCAATTAATAATTCACGGACATATATCTGTAGATGGTTCTGTAACCAGAGTTCCAGGTATGTTAGTAACCAAATTACAAGAAAAAAATATTTCTTATTCTCCTTCTTCAGCATTAAATAGTGATTTACATCCTGTTAGACCAGGCACACAAGAAACCTATGATGATTCCCCAGAAATTGAAGAAACAGTTGAAAAAGAACCTGAAGATAAACCAATAACCGAAGGAACTAAGAAAGAAACATCTGGTGTTGAAAAACCTAAAGCCTCAGGAGAAGAAAAATAATGGATAAATGGGCTATTGCACATATTTTTGCTTCTCACAACAACATAATTATAACAGTTACAGATTCGACTGGTGCTGAAACTATTGCAAAGTCTTCTGGAGGAATGGTTGTTAGATCTCAACGTGAAGAATCACGACCCCATGCTGCAATGCTAGCTGCTGGAGAAGTGGCTGAAACATTAAAGGAAAAAGGTATTCAAAATGTTCACGTTAAACTAAGAGGAGCTGGTGGTAAAAGAAGTGGAACACCCGGTCCTGGAGCTCAAGCTGCAATAAGAACCTTAGCAAGAGCAGGAATATTAATTACCAGGATAGATGATGTAACTCCTATTCCACATGACGGTGGAAGACCAAAAGGTGGAAGGAGAGGTAGGAGAGTATAAAATGAAAGTTAATATATTGAAAATGGATGATTATTATGCACAGATTGAGTTCAAAGATGTTAACTACTCTTTCGTTAACTCAGTAAGGCGATCTTTACTTTCAATGGTCCCCTGCTTAGCGTTACATGAAATCGATTTTCACATGGGTTCATTAGGATCTTATGTTGAAGAAGAAAGTGGAGATGAAAAAGAATATGAATCAATAAGTGCTATGTTTAATGAAATAGTAGCACATAGATTAGGAATGCTACCTATTCCAACCGATAAAAAAACAATTGAAGCTTTCGGAGATTCAATAGGTGATGATAGCAAACAACCAGATATTATGTATTCACTACACAAACAAGGTCCATGTACCGTTTATTCTGGTGATTTAGAACCTGTAAATGGAGATGATTCTCTTATAATACCTGAAACTAATGTTCCTATTGTGAAGCTGTCTGAAGGGCAGGCAATTTTAGTTTATGCTAAAGCAAGGATGGGTAACGCACAAAATCATACAAAATGGCAATGCGCAGTTGCTCCACGATTTTACCAAGCCCCAACCATAACTGTTTCCTCTGGCAAGGGTTCAAAAACAGTATTTGATATAGTTGGAAAGAAGAATTTCAAGAAAAAAGGTAAAAATTACGTTATAAGCAATCCTATTGAAGCCCACGAGGCACTAAGAAAATTAGAGCAATTGTGGAATGATAAAGAAGCAAAAGAATCTATGGATGTATCCACAAAGAAAGATCACTTTATTTTTGAATTTGAAACCAACGGAGCTATGAAGGCTGAATTAGCCTTAGAACAAGCTCTTAAGGCACTATATGGACATTGCAACGAGTTTGCGTCTGCAATTGACGCAACCGCATAACTGCGGGGGTCGCATAGCCAGGCCAATTGCGCTAGGTTGAGGGCCTAGTCCTTAGTGGTGCGTGGGTTCAAATCCCACCCCCCGCACCATTCTACTCAAATTTTACTTCAACACCATGTGATGATACTAACTCAAAACCACCACTGGGCAATAATCTTTCAACTGTAGGTAAATCTTCCTCAAATACCTTAGCAATTTTTCTTGCAACAACTTTTCTCTCTGTGAAACCTGGTTTAAATGTCAGATATTTATTAGATTTTCCTCGAAAGGAATCCATAGGACCTCCCATTAATTTTTCAACACCTTCATAATCGATTAAACCTATTGAAAGTAAAACTTCCAAATTTTTATTCCAGTTGCGCTTTCCTCTTATAACAAAAGCACCTTTAGCCAAAAACTCACCTGTATTGGGAGTCTTGGATACTTTATCATTATCTACCCAGAAAGAATGCCCGCTAGCTACACGGGCACCCCATGCCTTACTATAGGCTAAACTGAAACTAGAAGCCTGCTTCATAGATTCTTCTGAAGGAGGTACTCCTTGATTACTCTTAACGACAACACTTGGAGCGCCATGTATATCTGCATGTGCATATCTATCATTACTTTTTAAATATTTTTTTACAACTTGTTCATTAGTTGTTGCATCTTTTCCACCTAAAGCAATATCGCCATCTGAGGTTATGAACCATCTATATTTTTCAAACCACTCCAATTTCTTATCTTTGACTTTCTTCTTAATTATCTTTTTTGGTTTTTCCCTAATTATCTCTGCTGTACGCTCAGCTTTTCTTTCACATTCTTTAGCCTTGTCAAAATACAATGAAGCATTGGATTGAGCTGATTTAGAAGTTAGGAGCTTTATTTCCTGTTCTTCAAGATTAATTACAATCTCATCATCTTCCGCAATGGAGATAAAATTATCAATTATAGCTATATTTGCAAATATTAAATTCCCTATTTCCCTATATTTTTCTGCATTTTGATAATATTCTTCAATAGCTTCCCTTTGCCTACTAATTCTTACGTCTTCTTTATCCTTCACCACTACTTCGGGTTTCTTTACAGAATTAACATAATTTTCTATTGCTTCATCAAAAGTTGCAAATTTAGATCCAGATTTAATATTAGCTAAATTATATTTTGAAACTGTAATAATTTCATCATTATCATTAACGTATATTTTTGGTTCAATTTTATCATTTAAAACATTTTTAATTTCTGAATAAATCATTTCAATTTTAGACTCTGGAACATTCAAACTTGAAACTAAATCTAAATTTTGGCACACTAAATTAGATATTTCACCGCCTAAATTACAATCTATTGTTAAACTAGCACCTAGCATTCTTTCGGAGGCAAGTAATTTTTCTCTGTATTCATCTAGATTTGAAGTAAATGGATTAAACCCAGGAGGCAACATGTAGTTCTCGTTAGCCATAAGTTTGCGATGACGGAATTTCTGCTGGCGCATAACCATAATGATTTTATCACCATCACACAAAATTGCATTTCCTTTATGGAAAAATTCAAATATTAATTTTATTTTTTCATCTTTACGGGCAAAAACAAAGGAAATTACCCTATCTCCATTTAACTGTTCTATTACCTCCAAACGACTTTTCTTTATCTTACTTCTTACTTGATTTACAAAAGCACCTTGATTAGATTCGGTAGTTATCGAAGACTTAGTTAAATAAGCCCAACCATTCAAATCTAAAACTAATCTAAATGTACCTTTTTCCCTATTTCTCAATTTTAAAATAAGCTTATTTGAATCAGGTCTACCAAACTGATCAACTCTAGAACCTATCAAAATTTGCCAACCTGAAACAAGCTCCCTAATATCTGGGCTCGTTAAAGATTTTTTCATTTACTTCGTGTGTGACTTAATTATTCTAAGTCTCTGTTTCTATAGTATGATGACAACATTACAGCCATTGCGATTGCTGAAATCAAAGCAAAGAAACCTATGAAAAATGAAGGTGTAGAAGATTTTGCTCTAATAACCTTGAAATATTGAGTTCCCTGGTTATTATCATTGTCAGATTCATCAATCTTATCTGCAGGATCAACCTTAACAACAACAGACAAACCTACTTCATTATCTTCATCATATGCTCTTCCTGGTTGCCAATCTCTCGATAGTGTAACTTCTTCACCATGAGCTAAAGAAGTAATTGTCTCAACAGCTCCAACTTGGGCACCATCAACATAAAATTTTACTTCAACATCATTAGTCCTAACACCGGATGAATCAACAGTTCCTCCATTGTTTCTTACCTTAACATATATAGTAACTACTTGTGATTTATCATTTGTATTAATCCAAGCAGAATTATGACTGAATGTAATATCTGTATTCTTTATTTCTAGATCAGGTTCTGGAACCACAACACTGAATTCACAGCCTGCGTCCGCACCTCCGCCGTTAGATGAAACTATTAATTCAATTTCATAAGTTCCTGGCCTTGCATCCGTAGCTGCAGTTATACTAATAGATGCCTCTGCAGAAGAATCACCAGTTTCACTGGTACCTACTAGATTTTTACCATTAGTTAATCCAGGTGTAACTGCCCAGAAACCAACTTCAGCACCTATATTGCTAGAAATAGTAGAAACAAACGTGTAACTATCTGCAGAATAACCTGTGTTTGTAAGTGTGTACCCCCAAAGAACTTTATCTCCTTGGTGTACCATGTTGCCTCCATCACCAGATGCTGCATCACATGTTACGGAAGATGAATGTTCAGTTGCTGCAGTCAAACTTATTTCTACCGTGTTTGTTACATTAGATGATGATGATGCTGCAGAAGTATCTGTCTCACAATCATCACTACCACATTGTGAACGTGTGCTTCCTGTGTAAAATTTAGGATCTGACTTACCATATACTGAAACAGAATTCGTATCTCCTGATTCACAAACACCAGAACAGATAATATACAACAATACTGTTTCACTTCCTCCCTTGTTAAGCGTAACTTGGTTATTTGGAATTTCATCCTCATTTGTATCAAGGAAATAATATTCCCAAGCAGTTCCACTTGGCCAATTAGCGGTCATCTTAACTTCCATATTCCTATAACGTGTATCACTACTATCTAATGTCAGTGTAACAATTACACTGTCGCCAACCATTATATCAGCACTTGATTTATCTGAAGTTATAGATACGGGAGATGCGGCTGCATCAACATTACCTACACCTAGAGTTGCTAAAAACATAGCGACCACAGCCAAAGCCATAACGGTTCTTCGGGAATCTGTCTTGGAAAATTTAAGTTTATCCATCTTTTTTGCTCCATCAGTTCAGTAGTGAACTATATCCCTACTAAAATTGGGTAATAAAAAGACTTCTGACACCTCCAAACTTATTAAGTGAGGATTATAATGCCTTAATTAACATGCAAATTGAAGAAGATACACTAAACTTTTTTGGGATGTGGGAAGCTGGAAATTTTGTGCCAATTAAATCGGAAATGAAACAACTAATAATCTCTGGAATGGGTGGATCTGGTATTGGTGGACGGATATTAGCTGCTATTGCTGATTCAGAAGGCTTTACGAAAATAAGCCATTGGAATAATTACAATTTACCAAAGTGGGCTAATCAAAATTGTTCTGTTATTTGTGTTTCCTATTCTGGCAATACCGCAGAAACTTTGTCTGCAGCTGAATGCGCATTAGACATAGGTTGTAATCTTGAAGTGATTACTACTGGTGGAAGATTAAAAAAAATAGCTGAAAAAAATAATTTACATATAACTGAAATAGAAAAAGGACATCAACCAAGAGCTGCACTTCCTCTACTTTTAAAAGCATTAATCTATAGAATTGGCCTCCCTAATCTTCAAGAACAAATAAATGAGGTTAGTAATCTTGTATTGCCTATTGTTACAGCTAAGAATATAGCCTCTCAACTAAAAGGAACAATTCCTTGCATATATTCTAGTGATCTAATGAACCCTGTAGCATACAGATGGAGATGCCAAATAGAAGAAAATGCAAAACAATTGGCATTTAATCATCAAATCCCTGAAATGAATCATAATGAAATTGTTGGTTGGACTCTACCAAATAATAAAATGTCCGTGATTCTAATTAGAGACAATAATGAAAAAGCACAAATCAAGAATCGATTTGAAGCTACCAAGAACGTTGCTTGGAATGAAGTAGAAATTGTTGAATGTGTTGCAGAAGGAAAAACACCTCTAACAAGAATTATAAGTATGATAATTTTGGGAGATTTAGTTTCAATTGAATTAGCCAAATTAAACAATATAGATCCTACTCCTGTTGAGGTAATTGAAAATTTAAAGAATGAATTAGGTGGAAAGTAGGTGGACTTAGAATCATACTCTATATTTCAGCGTGTAATTTTTGTCCTTTTCCTTATGGGGCCTGCTTATTTGGCAAATACTATTGCTGTCTTGACTGGTGGAAAGTATCCTATCGATCAAGGAAAATTGCATAGTGATGGAAATAGAATATTGGGAGACGGAAAAACTTGGAGTGGCCTAATTGGAGGTACAATGGGAGGTATGGCGTCTGGAGTTTTACTATATTTTTATGGAATTCCAATTATACTTACAGTTTACTCAATATTAGACCCCCAAGCTGAGTGGAACTCTTCTTTTTATTACGATTTAGAGAAAATAGAAGTTGATGTGTCACCCTGGGGTGAAAGTTGGGATATGTTTGTTGTATTTTTCTTATTGTCTTTTGGTGCTTTGTTCGGAGACATGGCTGCTTCTTTCTACAAAAGAAGACAGAACCTTCAAAGAGGAGACAAGTTTGCACTTTTAGATATGTATGATTTCATATTTATGTCACTTCTATTATGCTTTATTTTTCAACGCGATTGGCTTCTCTCATGGATTTTGGATGGATGGGTGCCTCTTTTCACAATACTAATTCTTACCCCATTTTTGCACAGAGGTGTAAATATTATAGGATACAAAATTGGTGTCAAAAACGAACCTTGGTAATTAGTGTGTTTTTCTCAAATTCTTAAGTTCTTTGCCTATCTTGTGAAGTAATTCCATCTTCTTGCCCTCATAAAAAAGAGTTATACTGCCTAATTCGGCATCCCAATTACTTGGGTGTGATTTAGAACTCTTCTTAACCTCGGTACCAATATCTTTAGTTATAGAATACAATTCATCGACATTAGGTCTCTTCACAGAAATATTTGCAGGAACCTTACGACCCTCTGATCTCTTCAAATTAAAATCAAAATATTCGGGATATATTACTAAGGGTTTATCAGACATTATTTAGCAATCAAAACTGCGTTTACAACACCATGCTGTCCAGGCCTAGATGTTACTTTAGCTTTACCTTTTTCTGTTTCTATGACCGAACCTTTTGTAATAATATTCTGCCTAACGTAATTAGGATTAGCTGTATTCTCAATGACTTCTAATATTTTTGAAGAAAAACTCTTACCCGATTTTGGATCAGTAACTGAAACTTGATCCGTTTTCAAAAGTCTATCTTTCCTTCCTCCACCTCTTGCTCTGGCGACTTTCTTAGTCATATCACCAATTTTAGCCTGCTGCAACTCTCTACCAATCTCAAATCTCTTCTTACCTCTGCTACCTGCTAATCGTCCACCTGTAGGTTTGCGTTTGGATTTACCTTGCCATAATGCCATATTACAGAAGTGCGCGACAAGAGTATTGTATTTAAGATTTGAGATATTCGCTATCAAACAGAAAGTATAGGTAAACTTAAATACAAACAACCAAGGTTGAGACACATGTCAATAGAGAAAATGGCCAAAAAAGCCAACGAATTAAGACAGAAAGGACATGCAAACCGTGAAATAAGTCAAGAAATGCACCTTTCTGAGGCTACTGTTGAGTGGCTATTGGCAAGAGAAGCTTCCAAAGATTTTACAGGACAATTACCACCAGATGTTAAAGTTGGATGGAGAACTATAGGGGTATCTGGTTCCAGAATTGTTTCAATCGCTGAAATAATGGCCGATGTAATATTAGAAGAACAAGAAAAAAGAGAATTTGAATTTGATATGATTGCTGGTATTACGAATAATGGTGTACCTTTAGCAACTATAATTTCTGATTTATTAGGTGTAGATTTTGGTATGATTAGACCAAGTAGAGAAGGCACTGAAACAAATTATGCTTCTAATTATGCAGGCCTAAAAGATAAAAACATCATAATAGTCGATGATGTGATTAGTACTGGTTCTACAACAATGGAATCTATTAATTTTGTCAAACAAAGTGGAGGAATCCCTCTATTAGTTATGGTCCTAATAAATAAAAAGGCTGATGATGAATTAGCTGGAATTCCGCTGAGGGCACTTATTAGAGCAAGACCGGTAAGAAACTGATGCATTGGGCTGACGTAGTCGCTGACAAATTATTAGAATCTGGAAAAGAACATGTAATTTCTTCTGGAATTACACCCTCAGGTCCAATACACTTGGGAAGCATGCGTGAAATTTTAACAGCTGATGCTATTGTAAAAGCAGTTAATGACAAAGGTGGGAATGCAAAACTAATTTATGTTGCTGATAACGCAGATCCGTTGCGTAAGGTTTATCCTTTCTTAGATGAAAAAAAATATGAAAACTTTGTGGGAAGGCCATTAGCTGAAATACCAGCTCCAGAAGGGGATGGAAGTTATGATGATTATTTTCTAAAACCTTTTTTTGAATCACTAAAAAATGTAGGAGTAATTCCTGAGATTGTAGATAATTACCAATATTATAAAGAAGGAAAATACATCGAATGTATAAAAACTATTATAGAAAAAAGAGATAGAGTAAGAGAAATCTTAGAAAAAATATCTGGAAGACAATTATCCAAAAATTGGTTTCCTTGGACATTCAAAGATGAAAATGGAAAACTTTGCAATGGGAAATTCATCAAGTATGAATGGCCTTTCGTTTATTTTAAAAATGATGAAGGTGAAGAAATAAGCAATAATTTAGAAAAAGGGGAAGGGAAACTTCCATGGAGGTTAGATTGGCCCTCGAAATGGAGAATATTAGGAGTTACATTTGAAGCATTTGGAAAGGATCATGCCACTAAGGGGGGTAGCTATGATACAGGAAAAAGAATTGTGAAAGATGTCTTAGACTATAGTGTTCCTCACCACATTGTTTATGAATGGATTAATTTGAAAGGAAAGGGTGCTATGCATTCCTCCACAGGATTAGCAATTCCTGCACAAGAAATGTTGCGCATGGCTCCTCCTGAAGTAATAAGATGGTTAATTATGCAACCACAGCCAAATAGACATGTGGATTTTGATCCTGGACTAGGCTTACTAAATTCTGTAGATAAATATGACCGGATGGAAAAAGAATATTATGATAAGACTCTGGATGAAAACTCATCTAGAGCTTTCGAGCTGAGCCAAATTAAAGAAATATCTAATACTAAAAATCAAACAATTCCATATAGACATTTAGTTACCTTAGTACAATCAAAAGAATCTACAAATGAAATTGAAAAAACATTACTGAAAACTGGAGATATTAAAAAACTAAATAAATACGAAAAGGGGAACTTAGAATCAAGAGTGAAATGTATCAAAGGATGGCTCGATAAGCATGCGCCTGAAAATGTTAAATTTGAAATTCAAGAAAAACCTCCTGTTATTAATCTCAATAAAGAAGATTTGGAGAGAATTAAACATCTCAAAGAAAAAATGGAATCTATCTATTGGAATCCTGAATCAATACACGATTCTTTTTATGAATTACAAGAAATTCATTCTACTCCTGCAAAAGAATATTTTAGAATCATGTATCTAATAATTTTAGGAAAGGAACGGGGGCCTAGACTAGGGTTCTTCTTAGCAACAATCAAACAAAAATTTGTTATAGAAAGATTAAAATCTTATTAGAATAAACTCTATTAAGGCCTAAGTTGTAAATTAATTGTGAATAAAATAATAGAATGTGTGCCTAACTTCTCCGAAGGAAGAGATAAAAATATAATTAATAAAATCATCAAGGCAATAGAAACCATTCCTGAAATAAATATTTTAGACATCGATATGGGTTCAGATACCAATAGAACTGTAGTAACTTTTGTTGGATCGCCAGAAGCGGTATCGAATGCTGCCTTCCAGGGTGTCAAAAAAGCTGCAGAATTAATTGATATGCAAAAGCATGAGGGTGCCCACCCAAGAATGGGGGCTACTGATGTTTGTCCCTTTATTCCGGTCTCAAATGTTTCTATGGAAGAGTGTATAGAAATAGCAAAGAAAACGGGGGAAAAAATAGGAAAGGAATTGAAAATACCAATTTACCTATATGAAAATGCTGCGACAAATAATGAAAGAAAAAACCTAGCTACAGTAAGAGCTGGCGAATATGAAGGTCTCAAAGATAAACTAACGGAACCTGAATGGAAACCTGATTATGGTCCTAGTGAATTCAATGCAAATGCTGGTGCTACTGCAGTCGGTGCTAGAGAATTCTTGATTGCTTATAATATCAACCTTAATACAAATGATAGAACATATGCTAATGAAATTGCATATGAGATAAGAGAAAGAGGTAGGTGGAAACGTGAAGGGAACATTGAACCTTTCTATTACAAAGGAGATGTAATATATTTTGGTGAAAACAAATATCCTGACGGAAATAGTAACTTTATTGGGAAAAGTTTTAAGGAATTATCTAGGCACTACAAAAAGACCTATGGAAAAGATTTAAAGAAAAGATATGAAAGTTTAGGTTTAGATCCTAAAAACTTAGTTGGAAAACCTGTTTACAAAGATGGGAAATTTACTCATGTTAAAGGACTTGGATGGGTTATTCCAGAGTATAATAGATCTCAAATAAGTATGAATCTTACAAATTACAAAATATCGCCTATACATGAAATTTATGATGCTGCATGTAAAGAGGCTGGAAAAAGAGGACTCCGAGTTACTGGTTCTGAAATTGTTGGTTTAATTCCCTATGATGCAATGGAAAGGGCAGCAAAATATTACCTTTCTAAAATGCACAAATCACCAGGTTTACCTGTTTCAGACCTGATGAATGTTGCCGTACAAAGTTTAGGTTTATCCGACGTTGGTGATTTTAACCCCAAGGACAAGGTGCTAGGTATGCCCAAGAATGATGGTGAACTAGCAAATCGG
>Ga0208639_1000361_pt1 | contig 35627 bp, 26 predicted proteins | sample ETNtaG_33_FD_185772 | JGI IMG/M metagenome (GOLD analysis project Ga0208639, IMG submission 185772) | Marine microbial and viral communities from oxygen minimum zone, Eastern Pacific Ocean - ETNP201310SV76 (SPAdes) (version 2) | ecosystem: Environmental > Aquatic > Marine > Oceanic ...
ACGCTTCGACGACATCGTGGGCTTCGCCGAACTGGACCAGTTCATCGACGAACCGGTCCGCAACTACTCCTCGGGCATGTACGTACGCCTCGGCTTCTCGGTGGCCATCCACGTCGAACCCGAGATCCTGCTCGTCGACGAGGTGCTCGCCGTCGGCGACCACACCTTCCAGCGGCGCTGCCTCGAACGCTTTGACCGCCTCCGCGATGAGGGGCGCACCATCGTGGTCGTCAGCCACGACCTGGACATGATCGGCTGGCTCTGTGAGCGCACCGCCTGGATCAACCGCGGCAGCCTCGCCGCACTCGGACCATCGGGCGAGGTCATAGAAGCCTTCGTAACCGGCAGCGAAAGCGCTCTCGACTCCGGCCCGGCGGGGGCCGGGCTGTTGTCGCTGAGCGGCCTCGGGCCCGACGACCTGGTGCGCAGCGTGGACCTCCTCGACCCCAACGGCCAGCCACTGCCATCGGCCACCTCCTGCGGGCCGGTCACCTTCCGGGTGCGCTACGACGCCGCCCGCGTGGGCGAAGCGGCCATCGTGGCCCTCGGCCTGTACCGGGCCGACGGCACCCACGTCACAAGCATCAACTCCGGAGCCTCCTCGGCAGCCGCCGGAACCGACGGGGTGGTCGAGGTCGACTACCACCTGCCGGCCCTGCCCGTGCAGCCCGGCACCTACGAACTCTCCATCGCACTCCACGACACCACCATGAAGAAGGTCTTCGAACGCCACACCCACCTGGTGCGCTTCAGCGTCGAACCCGGCGGAGGCGACCACCAGACCGGCCTCGTCGCCCTCGGCGGCACATGGCATGCCAGGGCTGGAGGAGCCTGATGGACGACCTGCACTGGCGCGACGGCTCCGAAGAACGCCTGCTCGCCGTGCTGCGCTCAGCCACCGACCGCTCCACGGCCTCGGACGAACTGGCCTCACACATCACCGACTGGCCAAGCCGCTACCACCTGGACCGCCGCCGCACGAACCTACTGCGGCCCCTCAAGGTCGGGCCGGGGATGACCGCGCTCGACGTAGGCGCCGGAACCGGCGTCAACTCGCGCTACCTGGCCGAAGCCGGAGCCTCGGTCGTCGCCGTCGAGGGCGACGCCCTACGGGCCGAGATGGCAGGCGTGCGCTGTCAGGGCCTCGACGTCGACGTGCGCGTCGGCGACGCCACCTCGGTTTCGGCCGCGACCGACCCCGACGGGTTCGACCTGGTGGCCTGCATCGGGGTGCTCGAATACTCCGGCACCGACCCCGGCACCTTCCTTGCGCACCTGGCCTCCCTCGTGCGACCCGGCGGAGCCCTCGTGGTGGCCATCGAGAACCAGATGGGCCTCGCCTACTGGCTGGGCGCCAACGAAGACCACCTGGGCAAGCCGTTCGTGGGGCTCGCCGGCTACCCCGGTGACACCGGCGGCATCCGCACCCACTCCCGCGCCGGGCTGGCGACACTGCTGTCCTCGGCCGGCATGTCGGCACAGCACTGGCTCTACCCCTTCCCCGACTACAAGCTGCCCGTGGCGATCCTGACCGACGATGCCTACCGGGTGCCCGACGCCGTGGAGTTCGTCGACCAGATCGTAGGCCCACCAGTCGACCGACTGCGGATGGGCACCACGGCCGGGCCGGACTCACGGGCCTCACACCGTGAGCTCGTTGCCGCCGGGCTGGGACCCGACATGGCCAACTCGTTCCTCGTGGTGGCAGGCGCCGACCAGGGAGCGGTCGACTCGGCTTGTGGGGGCGACGTGCTGGCGTGGCGCTTCACCGGTGACCGCCACAGTTGCTTCATGCAGGAACGCCGCGTCACGTCCGCCGGGGGCCGCAGGGTCATCGACAGGCGGCGTTCGTTCCCACACGACCCGCTACCGGCCGAGCCCTCCTGGCTCACGCTGCGGTCGACACCCGGTGAGCCGGTCGACTACCTCTCTGGACCCAACCTGGAACAGGCCGCCCTCGCCTGCCTGCGTGCCCACGACCTCACCGACCTGGGCGACGTGCTCTCACGGTTCGACTCGTTCCTGACCGGGTTGGCCTCACCAGCTTCACTGGGGGTCGCACCACACCCCTACCTTCCCGCCGGCTCCGCTGTCGTGCTCCCAGGAGACTGCGTGGACCTGGGCCTCGACAACCTGGTTCCCCTCGGCGACGAGGGCGGGCTCTCGCTCGTCGACGACGAGTGGTCGGCCGACGGCGGCGTTGACTGCGAACTGGTCACCATCAGGGCCATGTGGAAGCTGGCCTGGGTCACGGTTGCCTCTGGCACCGACCACCCCTGGCCGGCTACAGCCACAATCGACGAGATCGCCGTCTCGCTCGTCGGGCTGCTGCCCGGCGACGTCGGGGCCGACCCCCTGGAATGCCTCTATGCAGCCGAGGCCGAACTGCTGGCCGTCGTCACAGGAGGCACCGTCACCGAACACCTAGAGAACCTGCGCACCGCCGGTCGCCGCAGCGTCGCCGGAAAGGGTGGCTCGTCCCTGGCGGGCCTGCGCAGCCGGCTCTCGTGGCTGAAGCACCTACCCGGCGGCAGGTGGCTGGCCAGGGCGACCCGCGGTCACTGAGCCCTCGCCCAGAAATCACAGGTCCCATCGGTGCCAGCCTTGTCGTAGCCGTTGGCGGAAATGAGCTCTGCCACCTCACCACCGGCCGTGGAACTCCGCTGGCATAGCGCATCGGGTTTCAGCCCGTTGAGGGCTCGGCCCACGATGGCGTCGCCGAAGTCCAACACGCCTGTGTCAAGGGCCCGGGTCAGGGCGCGGCGCTCGTCGGCCAGGAAGCCGGGCCCCACGTGGCGGCCCTGCAGGTATGACGTGCGTGGGTTGGCCGATCGAACCTCGGCGTTCAGCACCGACACCGCAAAGTTGACGTCCTCAGGCCCGGCCACGAGGCCCGAGGCCACCATCTCAATCAACACCCGTGCGCTGTCCTGTTCGGGGCGGGGCAGGTCAAGGCTGGGTGGCCACACCAGCTCGGCTCCCCGGTTCTGGTCGCTCACGATCGGGGTGCCGACCACCAACAGGCCCACGAGCACCACGACCGGCACCACCACCTGGGCGGCACGGATGCCGGCCCGAGGTGCCGCCAGCACCAGGCCGACCATGGCCGGCACCGGCAGGATCCACATTGAGCGCCAGACCACGGCGTCGGCCGAGCCCACCCTGTCGAGCACGTCGAACGCGCCGGGTGCCATGTAGAAGCCCATCACCACAATCGGGCCGGCCAGCAGAACGAGGCGCGCTCCCCTGTCGCGCACCACGGCCCATGCGGTCAGTGCGGCCGCGATGGCGACCACCGCTGCAGGGCCCTGCCCGAACACGAACCTGACCATCGCCACCGGCTCGGTGCCGCTGTCGAGCAGACGCCCGATGTCGATGGTGGCCAACACCCGGCCGGTACCGGCAGCCACGTCGTCGAGTCGCTGGGGTTCTGCGGCCACGGCGTAGAGCCCCGCCAGCAGGGTCGGGACAGAGGCAACCAGGGCACGACCGATGCGGCGCGGTTGACCGGCATCAAGGGCTGTTGCCGCGGTGGCGGCCACCAGCACGGAAGGCCCGATGAACGCCGCCGATGACGTGAGCCCCAGGCCCGCGAGGATCCCCGCCCCACCGATAACCAGGTGACGCTTGGAACCGTTTCGGCCCAGGGCCTGCCCGTGGTGCCAGAGCGTCGGCACCACAAGCATCAGGAACACGGCCTTGCCCTGCCATGAACGCCCGGCGAAGAAGTTTCCGAACGAACCGTGCATGGCACCGTCCAGAACAAGGAACAGGGTGCCGGCCCAGGTGGCCAGCACAGGTGCGCGCATGCCGAGCGCCCGCAGCAGGCGCCACGTCGCCAGCACCCCGAGAGCGGCCATCAGCGGTGCCAGGCCCAGGTAGGCCAGGGCCGCCGAGCCAACCGGCAGGCGGGCGGCGAGCGTGCCCACCAGGGGTTCGATCGAGGTGGGCAACACAGCCGGCCTCTCAACGGGCAGGACCTCTTCTGAGAAGACGGTGTCGCGCTCCGGGAATGCTCCGGCGTGGGCCTCGACGTAGGCCGAGCGGTTCACGACGAACACGTCGTCCTGGTCGGGGCGCACCATCACCAGGGACAGCACGGCCGTGAGCACCGCCAACACCAGAACCGCCGAGGCGCCGAACCCGGTGGTGGCACCCATGGCCGTCCGGTCCGTCAGGTGGCGCGAGGCACCGCCCTTCCACACGGCCCTGAGGGCGAGGCCCAGTACTGCCACGACCACCAACCAGGCCACCGGCCACAAGAGGCCGTCGATGTCCAGCCACGCCAGGCCCGCTGCCACGATCAGGGAGGCCACGACCGCCACCGGGCCGACACCACCCGAGGTGCCAGCAGGCGGCACCGACGGGAACCCCAGGCGACCGTCGCGAACCATCACCGCGGCAACGGCGAGGGCGATCAGCCAGAGGGCCAGGGCGCCGTCACGGGGCATGCCGGTCAGGCGGGCCAGGTGGAACACCACCGTCCATGCGGCCAGGGCCCCAACCACGGCATCGAGCACCACATCGGCACCACGGGCCATGCGGGCGCCGCGTCCCGGAGGCGTGGTGCCCGTGTCCGAAGCGGCGGGCGATCCCGACGCTGCCGAAGGGACATCATCCGACAGAGCCTCGGCTGCACCTGCACCGGACACCGGAGCCGAACCGACCGGACCCTCGTGCACGCCGTCAACCGAGGCGGCCCCGTCAGCCACGGCTCAGGCCTCTGCTGCCATGATCCGGGCCACGACAGCGGCTATGGCATCCCGGTGGTGGCGCATCGGCTCCCATCCGAGACAGCGCAGCACGGTGTTGTCGAGCGCCGAATAGGTGGGCCTGTGGGCCGGGCGGGAGACATCCAGGTCTGTCTCGGAGACGGGAACGAGCAGTTCGGTGTCGGGGTCGTGGCCAGAGGCCCGGGCAACCTCGCGGGCAAACCCGTGCCAACTGGTCACGCCGGCGTTGGTGGCATGCACCACGCCCGTCACCCGCTCCGCACCCAGGCGCAAGATCGCCGGCGCTAGGTCGGCCACAAAGGTCGGGCAGGCCCGTCGGTCGTCCATGACCCGGATCGACACACCGGCCTCCAGGCTGTCGACCACCCGGCCCACCATGCCGGGAAGGTCAGCGGGCTGAAGCCATGTGGAACGCACCACGGTCGCACCCGCGCCCGCAGCCACCTCCCCCGCCAGCTTGGAGGCCCCGTAGGTGTTCACCGGGTCGGTCGGGTGGTCCTCGCCGTAGGGGGTGGAGGCCTCACCGTTGAACACGTAGTCAGTCGACATGTGAACGAAGTGGGCTCCCACCTCGTCGCAGGCCTCGGCCAGGAACCCGACGGCATCGGCGTTCACCGTCTGCGCCCGCTCCGGATCCAACTCGCAGCCGTCCACGTCGGTCCAGGCGGCGCAGTTCACGACCACGTCGGGCCGCAGCCCGGTCACAGCCTCGTGGACAGCAGCGCTGTCGGACACATCCAGGTCCGCGCGGACCAGGCCGGCCACCACAGCCGTGCCGGCAACCCTCACCATCTCCCGGCCCAGCTGACCGGCGGCACCGGTAACGAGGACCTTCACGCGCCCTTGCCCCACCAGCCGGGATTGTCCCGGTACCAGGCCACCGTTTCCGCCAGGCCCTCGTCGAAGCCGCGTTGCGGCTCCCAGCCCAGGGCCTCGATGCGACCCGTGTCCACCGAGTAGCGGCGGTCGTGGCCCAGGCGGTCCTCAACGTACTCGATGCTCGACTCGTCGGCGCCGCACAGGGAAAGCAGGCGCCCGGTGAGGTCAAGGTTGGTGATCTCGTTTCCGGCCCCCACATTGTAGATACTGCCGGATACGCCGGAGCGAAGCGCCAGGTCGATGGCGTCGCAGTTGTCGTCGACATGGCACCAGTCACGCACATTGGCGCCGTCGCCGTAGAGGGGCACGCTGCCACCGGCCAGCAACCTGGTGACGAACAGCGGGATGACCTTCTCGGGAAACTGGAAGCGCCCGTAGTTGTTGGTAGACCGGGTGACCACAACGGGAAGGCCGAAGGTGGCGTGGTAGGCCAGCGCAATCAGGTCCGAAGATGCCTTGGAGGCAGCGTAGGGAGAGTTGGGCGACAGCGAATCGGTCTCGACGAACGACCCCACGTCAATCGAGCCGTAGACCTCGTCGGTCGACACGTGCAGCACCCGCCCCACCTCGAGGCGCAGCGCAACCTCACAGACCGTGGCGGTCCCCTGGCAGTTGGTCACGACGAACCTAGCCGGGTCGGTGATGGAGCGGTCGACGTGGCTCTCAGCGGCGAAGTGCACCACGGCATCGTGATCGACCATCGTGGCCGCCAGCAGGTCGCCGTCACAGACGTCGCCCTCCACGAACCGGTAGGCGGAACCTCTGTAGGCGTCGTCAAGACCCGCCAAGTTGGCCATGTTGCCCGCATACGTGAGGGCGTCGTACACGGTGACCTCGTCGCCCCGGCCCAGGGCGCGTTGCACGAAGTTGGACCCGATGAAACCGGCGCCGCCGGTGACGAGCAACCTCACCGACCGACCCCGCCGGCAGATGCCCAACCCGGCCGAATCCCATCGGGAATGCCAGCCACCCCGGGGTTGGCGAGGTCCCGCTCAGACAGGACCGGAGCACGAGAACCCAGGCCCCAGTCGGCGGCGATCACGGGGTCGTCCCATGCCACGCCCAACTCGTCAGCCGGGTCGTAGTAGGCGTCAACAAGGTAAGTGATGGTGACATCGGTGAGAGTAGCGAATCCGTGTGCAACCCCTGGCGGTATGTAGACGCCATCGTGAGCAGCCGCTCCCGAGCCATCACCCGAACCGCCCAGGTCGAAACAGGCGGTGGCACCCCCGGTCGGCGACCCGGCCCGCAGGTCGTGGAGTACCACGCGCACCAGACCTGACGGTACGTACCAGTAGTCGGCCTGGCCGAGGTGGTAGTGGAGGCCCACGACGCTCCCGGCGACACGGTCGGCCCTGTTGGCCTGGACCATGGGACGGCTGCCCGGCACCCACTCCTGGCGGTACGACTCCACGAACACGCCCCTGGGGTCGGCGTGAACAGTCGGCGACACGTGCACCACGCCGTCGATCAGCGAGGAAGCCCTCACCTCGGCCATGTCAGACACCCTCTCCCCCGGTGCTCTCGCCCAGTTCCACAACCGAATGGTCGCCCAGGAGCAGACTGGCCGAACCGCCGCCGGAAACCTCGGCATGGTGGCCCAGCACCGAGTCGCTCAGATGTGCACCACCGGCCACACGGCTGGACTCCATGAGCACCGAATGGTCGACGGTGGCATCGGTGACCGTGCAGTCAGCCCCAACCGATACATAGGGCCCTACCCGGCTGTCTTCTATGCGGGCACCTGCGGCGACCACGACCGGGCCCACGAGCGTGCAACCCACGACCTCGGCATCGGCCTCAACGCGCACAGTGCCCTCCAGCACGCTGGCAGCATCGACCGAACCGGCCACGTCGGCAGTCAGGTCGTCGAGCACCAGGCGGTTGCACTCGAGCAACGGGTCCTTCTTGCCAGTGTCGATCCACCACCCGTCGAGAAGGTGGTGCTCGACAGTGTCGCCCCTCTCCAACAGCCACGAGATGGCATCGGTGATCTCAAGCTCACCGCGAGCCGATGGCTGAATGGACCTGACCGCCTCGTGGATGGCCGACCCGAACAGGTAGACGCCCACGAGCGCCAGGTCGGAATTGGGGTTCTCCGGCTTCTCGACGAGTTGGCTGATGGAACCGTCGTCACCCAGTTCGGCCACGCCGAACGAACTCGGGTCGTCCACCCGTGACAGCAGCAGCCGGGCCGAAACCCCACCACCCTCGGCGAAGCCCTCGACAACGGCCTCCAGGGAATCCTCGAACATGTTGTCGCCCAGGTACATCACGAAGGGATCGTCGCCCAGGAACACGCCCGCCTCCACCACGGCATGGGCCAGGCCCAGAGGTGCCGACTGCTCTATGTAGGTGACCGTTGCCCCCCAACGGGAGCCGTCGCCGACCGAGTCCCGGATTTCCGCCGCGGTGTCGCCCACGATGATGCCCAGGTCGGTCACGCCGACCCCGACGAGGTCCTCCACCACGTAGTGCAGGATCGGCTTGTTGGCGATCGGCACCAACTGCTTGGCGCTGGTATGGGTGAGGGGGCGCAGCCGTCGCCCGCTGCCACCGGCCAGGATCAGGCCCTTCATAGGGGGCGAGGGTACCCGTCGGCCCGAAGCTGTCCCCTTTGTGTGGCCCTGCACCCCGCTGCTACGTACCTGACCCGTCAGCGGCCCTCGCCAACCCGACTAGGAACACCAGCACCGTTACCGCCGCCTTCTGGGTCTGAGCACCGTTGATCCCGAAAGCCGCGGCCACCGCCTCAACAGCCGACTGGTCGCCCCTCGTCGAGAAGTAGGCCGTGGTGACCTCCCTCGGGCCGCCCACCGACGGCGGCGGATCCAGCGGGGTCGGCGGCGGGCCGTCACCGCGCAGCAGCAACAGGAACGACATGACCGCCATCGAAGCCAGGTGCAGCTCGGCAGGCGACATCTCCAGGTACTCGGCCGCCGAGAGCACCGAGTTCCACTCCTCCTCGGTGTAGCCGGTCGTGACCCTGTACTCGTCGATCAGGTTCTCGGGAAACGCCGAGCTGGCGTTCGGCGGACCGTACGCGATGCCGTACCAGTTGGACATGAGGCCGAACTCGCGCCGGAACCGGTTGCCGGTGACCACGAACGACTCACCCGACCGGGTTCGCAGTTCGATCTCCTCGGCCCGGCCACCGTCGTCGCCGAAACCGTCACGGCTGACCACCCGGATCTCGTAGAGCTGCCCCAGGCCGAAGGTATCGGCAACCGTGCCCGCATCGAACTCAGACGACCAGCGGTGCACCGGGTTGATCGAGACGTCGTCGCCGTCGTCGACCACGCCCGGGAAATCGGCGGTGATCGTGTGGCCACCAGTGGAGGCCGAGAACTCTGTGCGGGCAATCTCGCCCTCGCTCATGCGCACCAGGCCGGCCGTGGCGGCAATCGCAGCATCAGAGGCCGGGTCCTCGTTGTTCCACACCGAACTGCCCGACCAGCTGCGTCGGCCCTCATAGACCTGACATCTGGTGGTGTCACACGTCCTGGCGTAGTCGTAGCGCTGCTCGGCAAGGGCGTAGGACCGGGCCGCCACCGCCTGAACCCGCACAGCCTGGGCGCCGGCGCCGGCGCCCATGGACGCCCAGCTGGCTGGCATCTCCTGGGGAACCACGGAGCGCAGGTACTGCTCGACCGGCAGGAAGTTGACGGTGCGCTGGTGGTGCTCGTAGCGGGCCGCCCTGATCTCGCCCCGGTACCAGGTGGCAGCGTTGGAGCCCTCGCACAGCTGCAGCGTCTGGTCGAGACCGTCGTCGCCGAAGCCCAGGACCGTGAGGCCACCGGAGGTGACCATGGGCGTCGAGGTGGTGGTAGGCGGCACCGCGGTGGTCGCCGGTGGGGTCGTGGTGGTGGGAGGCGGCACCGCGGTGGTCGAGGTCGTCGTGGCTCCGGCCACGGTCGTCGTCGTCGTTGAGGTGGTCGTCGTCGACGTGGTGGTCGTAGCCGCAGACGGCGTGCCGTTGAATCCGGCGCGGATACGGGCGAAGGGGCTCTGGATCACGATGCCCGTGTCGCTGAACGAGCCGGTGCAGCCGTTGCCGACAGCTACCCGGTACCGGTCGACGTCACCATCCAGCGTGACCCGCACGGACTTCCCCGACAGGGCCGTCCAGTTTCCGTCCTGACCGGCCACCAGCAACACCGCGTTCTCCACGTAGACCGTCGTGGCCTCGTTGTCACGCGACAAAAGCCTGATGCCGATGTCGCTCGGGGCAACCGTGCCCGCCACGGTTCCGCCGTAGTAGTGGTCCAGGATCTGGGAACTGGACCAGCCCTCGTCAACCGCATAGCCGAGAGCCCCGTACTGGCCCATTCCCCGGCCGTGACCCCAGCCCCGGCCGTCCACTACAACCGACCCGTAGTCCGTGGACGCCACCGGGCCAGTGACCGGAGCGCTGGCCCCCGGGATGATGAGCAACTGGCCCACCGACAACATGTTCGCGTCGGTCAACCCGTTGGCCTCCACGATCGCCGAGACGGTCACGTCATAGCGCCCGGCAATGATGGAAAGGCTCTCACCCGACTGCACAGTGACAGCGAGCGGAGCAGTCGTGACAGAGGCCATCACGAAACCCGGGATGGTCAGGCGCTGGCCCACGTAGACCAGATCGGCGTTGGTGATGCCGTTCTCGGCCATCAGGTCGGCCACGGTCACCGCATAGCGGCCGGCGATGAGGGAGAGGCTCTCGCCGGACTCTACGGTGACGATCGTCGGCCCCAGCGTCGAGACCGTGCCCACACCGCCGGGGACAACCAGCTCCTGGCCCACGAACAGGGAGTTGGCATTGGAGAGCCCGTTCAGGGCCATCAACTCCGACACGGTAGTGCCGAAGTCCTCGGCGATCACCGAGAGGGTGTCGCCCCACTGCACGACTCGGATGCCCGTTGCCTCCGACGAGGACGACGAGCCGGTACCGGGGATGACGAGCCTCTGGCCCATGAAGACCAGGTCCGGGTTGGTGATGTTGTTGGCCACCATCAGGTCGAGTAGCGACACACCGTTCTCGACGGCTATCTCAGAGAGGCTGTCACCGGCACCGACCATGACCACGGCCTCGGCTGCAGCCGGCCCGACCGCAGCCAGGGAAGCCGCCAGCAGAGCCACGACAAGGCCCACACACCGCACCGGGCGGGACCGACGGGCAGGCGTGCCGGGAGAAACGGGCACATCAGAGGTGATGCGGTCATCCACTCCCGTCAGGTCTCCAGGTCTGTGTGTTCATCAGCCGGTTGCGGACATGCAGGACCCGCAGCGGGCCTGTTCAGCCCAGCCACCCGACGCGCCGGAAAGGCCCTGCTCCGCCCAGGGGCGAGTGTAGGGGTGGCATGCCCCCCGGTGAGGGAGGGCCGGGTACCTGGGAATAGCCGGTCAGCCCAACCGCTCGACGCCCTGGAAGTACTCCACGGTCGCCGTAAGGCCATCAACCAGACTCACCACGGGTTCCCAGCCGAGTATCGAATGAGCCAACCCAATATCGGGGCAGCGGCGCTGGGGGTCACCTCCGCGCTGGTCGGGCAGCGGCGTGTAGGTGACCAAACTGGTAGATCCCGTGACGTCGATGACCATCTCGGCAAATGCCGTAACCGTTACCTCCGTTGGTTCACCGATGTTGACCGGTCCACGACGGTCGCTGTCAAACAGCGCTACAAGCCCCTCGACAAGGTCGGAGACGTGACAGAAGCTACGGGTCTGAGTGCCGTCACCATGGACTGAAAGCGGGAGGCCGGCAAGTGCCTGGACGATAAAGGTGCTCACCACCCGGCCGTCGAACGGCGCCATCCGCTCGCCGTAGGTGTTGAAGATGCGAGCTATCGCCACATCGGTCCCGCGGTGGTTCCCATAGGCAACGGTCATCGCCTCAGCGAACCTCTTGGCCTCGTCGTAGCAGCTGCGAGGGCCGACAGGATCCACCGACCCCACATAGTTCTCGCTTTGAGGGTGGACCTGGGGATCTCCGTAGACCTCGCTTGTAGACGCCAACAGGAATCGGGCCCCGCAGGCCGTTGCCAGGTCAAGCAGGCGCCGGTTACCGATGCTTCCGGTTTCGAGTATCTGGATCGGCATCGTCGCGAAGTCGTCAGGCGAGGCCGGGCTGGCGAAGTTGAGCACAGCGTCGAACCGCCCCAGGTCGGGTAGTTCCAGGGTTATGTCGTGTTCCACCAACTCAAACCTGTCGCCGACGTCAACATGATCAAGGTTCTGACGCCGGCCTGTCACGAACGAGTCGATCGCTACGACCGTGTCACCCCGATCGAGGAACCTGTCGACCAGGTGCGAGCCGATGAACCCACCACCGCCGGCTATGAGGACCCTCATCGCCCGATTCCGTGGTAGTCAAAGCCGTGGCCAGCCCAGGCCTCCCGATCCAACAAGTTGCGAGTGTCGACAACTCCCCTTCCCACCATCAGAGTGGCCACCTCGGCCGGATCGATGTCGGCGAACTCGTCCCACTCGGTGAGCACCACCACGACATCAGCACCCTTACACACGACGAGCGGGTCGGAACCAACAGCCACCCGCTCGTCGAGGCCCCCACGGTGGGTGGCAACCGTCGGGTCGAACGCCCGGACGTTCGCACCGTCTGCCAACAACCTGTCGATCACCGAGAGAGAGGGTGAATCCCGCATGTCGTCGGTTCCGGCCTTGAACGTCAGGCCCCAGACAGCCACCGTGCGCCCGGAGAGGTCACCGCCGACCGCCTTGCTGACCTTGTCAGCCACACGGTTGAACTGCTCCTCGTTGACGGCAATCACACCGCCCAGGAACCGGAAGTCGTAGCCGCCACTCTCGGCAATGCGCAAAAGTGCCATTGTGTCCTTCGGAAAGCAACTGCCACCCCAACCCGGACCGGGCTGTAGGTACTGGTGCCCGATGCGCCTGTCGTACCCGAGGCCCTTGACAACGTCGTTTACGTCGGCACCAACACCCTCGCAAACCGCCGCCAGCGCATTCACAAACGACAACTTGGTCGCCAGGAAGGCATTGGACGCGTACTTGATCGTCTCTGCCGAAGCCGGGTCGGTGATCAGGATCGGCGCATCGATATCGTCGTAAAATGAGGCGACCTTCTCTGCCGCTTCCTGGTCGTCGCTGCCAATGACGATCCGGTCCGGGAAGAGGAAGTCCCGGACCGCTGATCCCTCGCGTAGGAATTCGGGATTTGAGACAACCTTCACATCGGTCCGCTGCATCACCCTCTCAACAACCTGAGTAGACCCCACAGGAACAGTCGACTTGTTCACGATCAGGGCAGCAGGCGGCATCGCCTCAGCCATCTCAGCCGCTGCAGCTTCGACAAACGAGAGGTCCACCGAACCATCACCACCCTGTGGTGTCGGCACACACAGGAACGCAGCCTCACAGTCGGAGACCGCTTCGAGCGCCCCGACCACGAACTGCAGCCGCCCATTGGTGAGGCCTTCGAGCACCAGGTCCCCGAGCCCCTCCTCGACTATGGAAACCTCCCCACGCGACAGACCCGCAACCTTCTCCTCGTCGATGTCAGCACACACCACGTCATGGCCGAGATGGGCCAGACACGCCCCGGTGGTTAGGCCGACATAGCCGGTGCCGATAATCGCCAGATGGGCCATGGGGCCTGATTCTCGCACGCCGGCGGACCAATCCCACCGGACTGTCCAGCCGACATGAAACCCGGTGGGCTGCCGGTCAGCCGGCGGGCGGTTCGCTCACGTTCGGCATGCAGAGGCCGTCCAGTTCGGCTATCTGGATGCGGTCACGGTTCTCCCACGTGACCTCGAGGTCGGGGTCACGCTGCAGCCTGTACTCACGGAACGACATATCCATGGCGTCAAAGGCGACAAGCCGGCCGGACAGCCCGTCACCAAGGCCCAGGATCAACTTGATGGCCTCGAGCGCCTGGATGGAGCCCACGATTCCGGGCAGCACGCCCAGCACCCCGGCCTCGGCGCAACTGGGTGCGAACTCGGCGGGTGGGGCCTCGGGGAGCATGTCCCGGTAGGTGACGCCCTCCCTGGGGTCGAACACCGTGACCTGGCCCTCAAAGCGGAAGATGGAGCCGTGCACGACCGGTATGCCCAACTTCACCGAGGCGTCGTTGAGCAGGTAGCGGCTGGGGAAGTTGTCGGCTCCGTCGACGATCACGTCGTAGCCCTCGAGGATCTCCATGATGTTGTCGGCACCCAGGCGCACGTCGTAGGTGACGACGTTGACGTCGGGGTTCAGGGCCGTAAGGGTCTTCTTTGCCGAGTCGACCTTGCGATCACCGATGCGCTCCTGGTTGTGGAGGATCTGGCGCTGCAGGTTGGACTCGTCGACCACGTCCATGTCGATGATGCCGATGGTGCCAACCCCGGCGGCCGCCAGGTACAGGGCCGCAGGTGACCCCAGGCCACCGGCGCCGAGCAGCAGCACCTTGGCCGCGAGGAGGCCCAGCTGGCCCTCCTCGCCGACCTCGGGCAGCAGCAGGTGACGCTGGTAACGGTTGCGCTGTTCGGCGCTGAGGGTGCGCGGCGTTGTCCACTCGCGGCCCTCGTCCTTCCAGCGGTTGAAGCCGCCGTCCATGGAGACCACGTCGGTGTAGCCGAGCTGGGCCAGGGTGTCGGCGGCAAACGCCGAACGCACGCCGCCTGCGCACATGACCACGATGGGCTGGCTGCGGTCGATGAGGCGACCCTCGATGCCGCTCTCGAGGGTGCCGCGGGGAATGTGCATGGAGCCCGGGATGGCTCCCTGTTCGTACTCGTCGGGCTCGCGCACGTCGAGCAGCAGGTGACCCTCGGCCAGCAGGGCCTCGGCCCCGGCCGGATCGGTCTCTTCGACGCGGCCCTTGGCGGCCGTGAGGAGTTCTCTGAAGGATGGCATGATCGAAAGCCTACCTAGTTGGTCGGGATTAGCAATGCCTGAAACCCGGGCCCGATCGGGAACATTCCCTTCGGCCTGCCCCATGCCGGCCCCGGCTCAGGCTGAACCCACCACGATACCGAGCACCTCGCTGATCGAGCCCAGCACCAGCACGTCGGCCAGGTCGTCCATGGCGGTCGGCTCACCGTTCACGATCACAACCCCGGCGCCGTGCCTTACCGCCAACGGCACCATGGCCGCCACCGGATACACCGACAGGCTGGTTCCCACCGCCAACACCAGGTCACACGAGATCGCCGCCTGCTCGATGCGCTCGACATCACCGGGAAAGAGGCTCTGACCGAAGCTCACGGTGGCCGACTTGAGCAGGCCCCCACAGACGCCACAGTGAGGGTCGTCGTCGCCAGCTCGGACCCGCTCCAACACAACCTCGATGTCGTCGCGCCACTCACAGTCCAGACACATCGCCTGCCGCGTGGTGCCGTGGATCTCCACGATGCTGTCGGGGTCACTGCCCGCTGCCTGGTGCAGGCCGTCCACGTTCTGGGTCACGAGGGTGTGGACCAGACCCCGCTGCTCCAGGTGCACGAGCGCCCGGTGGCCGCTGTTCGGAGCGACGTCGGGCCAGAGCTCACCGGACGCACGAAGCGCCCACCGCTGCCTCCTGATCCCGGGATCGGACACGTAGTAGCGGATGTCTGAAGCCTTCTCGGCCTCGGGGTTCTTCGTCCAGATCCCGTCGGGCCCACGGAAGTCGGGAATTCCACTGTCTGTGGAGATGCCAGCACCGGTCAACACGGCAATCCGGCTAGCGGAATCCACGAGGTGGGCCGCCCTACCGACTGCCTCTAATGCCTCTATTGACGCCCCGTCAGTTGTCGCTTCCGACTCCATCCCACTGAGCCTCGCGCATCTGCCGGGCAAACCCCATGCCGGTGCGTTGATCAACGGGTAGGGGCCGCTGCCGGACGTGGAACTACTCAGCCTCCACCTTCTCAAACGAGGAGACCAATTCCACGAGCAGGCGCACACCAAAGCCGGTGGCACCTTTAGTCCATTCGCCCTCGTCGGCATCGCTCGAGGAAGGCCCGGCGATGTCTACGTGTGCCCATGGGATGCCATCACCCACAAACTCTGCCAGCACCAGTCCGGCAGTCAGTGCTCCCCCGTAATGGCCGCCGATGTTCTTCATGTCGGCGACCGTTGAGTCCAGCATCTTCCTGTAGTCGGACGGCAGCGGCAGGCGCCAGACCCGCTCACCCGTCTTCTCAGAAGCGGCCTCGACCTGTGACAAGAACCTGTCGTTTCGACCCATCAGGCCGGCAATACTCGGCCCCAGGGCCACCATGCAGGCACCCGTCAGGGTTGCCAGATCAACTATGGCGTCAGGCCTGCCTTCACTCGCGATGGCCAGGGCGTCGGCCAATACCAGGCGGCCCTCGGCGTCGGTGTTGAGCACCTCAATGGTTTTGCCATTCCGGATGGTGAGCACATCGCCCGGGCGCGTCGCATCACCGCCCAACATGTTGTCAGTCATCGGCATGTACGCCCGCACACGACACTTCGGCGCGAGGGCCGGCAGGACCGACATGGTGCCAACCACGGCGGCGGCACCGGCCATGTCCTTTTTCATGTCCATCATCCCGTTGGCCGGCTTAATGGAGAGGCCACCCGAGTCAAAGGTGATGCCCTTACCCACAAGGGCGATGGTTCCAGTGCGCCGCGCAGCCGCCACGCCCTTTGGCGTGTAGGTCAACTCAACGAACCGAGGTGGGTTAGACGATCCCCGACTGACACCCAACAGGCCACCCATGCCAGCCCGCTTGATGGCCGCCTCGTCAAGTACCTTGACGGTGATACCCGCATCCCTGGCCATACGCCTCACGCGGTTGGCAAAGGCAGCAGCCGTGAGGGAACCACCTGGTTCGTTTGTCAGGTCACGGGCCAGGGTTACACCACCTGCGACTGCCACGGCCATCTCAACAGCCACCCGAATGCCAACCGCGGTACTGCCAACCAGTGTCACCTTTGCCAAGGTGTCCCTGTCGCCACCTGATCCAGTCTTTGAGCGGTAGCCGAACCTGTAGAGAGCCAGGGATATTCCCTCCACTACAGCCTGAGTGGCGTCAGCTGCATCAATTCCCGATGCTGCAGCAAGGTCTGTTGCCAGCGTCTTTTGTTTCCGCACTGCCCGGGCCAGGTCCGCTGCAGCGTTCCTGACCACATCGGTCGTGACGTCTCCAGCGGGCCCAAGGCCAACGGCCGCCACTAACCGGTCGCCGGAAGGGAGCATCTGCACCTGGCCAGCCCCGGCGGCAAAGCCGAGGCGCTTGAGTGAACCGGAGTCGAGGCCGTCGGGCAGGTCGTTGCCGAGGGCCTCTTCGGTCAACCCGTGGGCCACAACTGCGACCTTGGAGGGGACACTTCGAGCAGTGGTGAAGGTTGGCGGAGAGGGGGTTGGCACTTGTGTTCTCAGTCTCGTTGTCTCGGCTTTGGCTGTCAGGTGGCCGGATCGACTGGAACCGACCGGGCGGCAAGGGGACTTTCATCTTGCCAGCGGGCAAGCGTCCACAACAGGTCCGAAAGACGGTTCAGGTAGGGCACTACCGTTGACCCATCGGCTGCCGCGGCCAAAGATGAACGCTCAGCACGGCGGCAAACCGTCCGGGCCATGTCCAGACGGGAAGCAACCTCGTTTTGGCCGGGCAACACGAACTCGGTGGGAGGGTTGAAGCGGCCTGAAACCTCGTCGATCAGGTTCTCGAGGTGGCTGACCATGGCCATCGTCAGACGACCATCGGCCTCGTCCAAGCGGGAGACCTTCTCAGGGTTACAAGCCAGGTCGGCCATCACCACCCACAGGTCGCGTTCCAGTCCGAGCAGCATTTCGGCCAAACCGATCCGGGCCTCGTCGCTGGCAGCGGCCCGCGCCAGACCGATGCAGGCCTGGAGTTCATCGACGTCGCCGTAGGCAACCGGTTGGGTGGAGTCCTTTGACACCCGGCCGCCGTAGAGCAGGTCTGTGGAACCGTCGTCTCCGATGCGGGTGTAAACACGCCGTGCATCGACTGCATCCGTTTCGGGGAAGGTTTCAGATAAGTCCTGCGCCATGGATCGATGAGCCTACCGGCAGACCTTGTGAGGGAACCCCGGCCGGCTCAGACCAGAACTGCCCTGGCAACCAGGTCCATTCCAAAGGCGGTCAGGATCGCCAGGTACAACAGGCCCGTGGCGGCCATGACCGCGCTGTACTGTCGTTCACGCAGAGCAGCCCGGGTCAGTCCGACAAGCACGATCGTCGAGACCGCGCACGCGGCCCAGAACCAGCCCAGCAGGCCGTTGTAGCCGTCGTCGATGCTTCCATTCAGCACAGACACCATGCCCGTCGGCCAGAGAAGCACAGCCAGTTCGAACGGCCACGCCAGGCCCGTCCACCAGACCAGTTCAACGAGCGGCCCCCGGGCCAGGCCCGGCTGCACCAGATACCAGTGGCCCAACAGCATGGCGTCGCTTACCGCCCCCAGGAACAAGGCGCCCACCAGCGTGCGGGCAACAGACAACAGGGCCGGATCCCCGGCGTCGATTCCAGCAGCCAGCAGCGCAACGAGGCCCACAACAGGCGCCACCAGGTCAAGGATGGGCGGGAACTCGGGAACGTCGGGGTCGAACCTGCGGGCCTTCTCACGGACATCCACGTCGATGCCCGTCATCTCGGCAACCCGGGTGCTGCGCTGCTCCTCGACCACCCTCTGGCCCGCCACGCCGGCACGACGCCGCAGGACCGATACGACAAAGGCAACTACCGTCGCCACGACAACCCCGGCTGTGGCCACCTCCCTCACGGGAACCGTGTTGAACATGAGGCCCACCACCAGCGAGCCAACTGCCATCAGGCCAAAGGTGATCCGCATGGTCCAGCCGTAGCCGACGCCCACCTCGCGGCGCCGGGCGGTGACCCACAGCAGGAACAGGCCACCAACAGCCCACTGCAGGAGGACCGTCGCCGGATCAAGGTCGATCACGTTGGAACCCGGTTCAGCCGTCGACCACGGCCAGGCCGTGGTCGACCAGGTTCATGGGGTCGGGGCCGTCGACCGCCACAACCACGATGTCCTCGAGGCGTGCGCCCCACTCGCCCGGCACGTAGATACCCGGCTCTATCGAGAAGGCGTGCCCGGCCACCAGCGGAAGGTCGTTGCCGACCACGATGTTGGGGTGCTCATGGGCCTCGACGCCGATGCCGTGGCCGGTGCGGTGGATGAAGAGCCCGCCGTAGCCGGCATCGTCGATCACGGCACGGGCCGCAGCATCGACAGCCTCACACGGTGTGCCGACCGTGGCCGCAGCCACACCCGCCGCATGCGACGCTAACAACACCTCGTAGAGTGCAGCAAAGCCCGGAGCGGGATCACCGATGTGAACGCAACGGGTGATGTCGGAGCAGTAGCCGACACCGTCAGCATCAGCCATCGTGCCACCGAAGTCAAAGAGCACCGCCTCGCCCGCCCTGATCACCCGGTCGCCGGCATCGTGATGGGGGCTGGCGGCATTGGGCCCAGAGGCCACGATGGCGAAGTTGACCTTCTGGTGGCCCTCCTCGATGATGCGGCGCCCTATCTGGGCCGACACCTCGGCCTCGGTCCGCCCCACGAGTGGAATCTGCCCTGCCTGGATCTGGGCGGCGATGCGGTCCACGGCGGAACCAGCAGCACGCAGGGCCTCCACCTCCGCGGTGTCCTTGACCGAGCGGATAGGAGCGGTCACCTCCGACGCACGGCTGAACCGGGTGCTGGGCAACTCGGCAACCAGGTCAACGAGGAACCCGGCCCATGTCTGGTCCCCCACCGCCACCCTCCCCGCAGGTCCGATGAGATCGGCGGCAAGGCCGATCGGGTCATCACCGTCCCTCCAGGACACGACCTCGAACACACCGACACGCTCGACCACACGGGGAGCCTCCAGGAACGGAACGATAAGGCTGGCATCGCCATCCCTCGGGACCACCAGCAGCGTCAGGCGCTCCAACGGCATTGCCTCGTAGCCACAGAAGTAGGGAAGGTCGGCCCCCACCGACAGGACCATCACATCAACGTTCTGGTCGGCCATGACAGCCCTGGCGCGGTTGAGGCGGTCGGCGAACACGGCGTCAGGCTAGGGGGCGGCGGCTACCGGCGGGCCCGGGAGCTACCGGGACGCCAGCACCACCGGCACAACACCTGCAGCGTCAGCAGCCTGGCGGGCGTGGAAGCTGGACCTCGTGAGCGGGCCAGCCTCGACGTGGGCGATGCCGAGGGCACGCCCCACCTCGGTCCAACGCTCGAACAGGGCCGGTTCCACCCACCGCTCAACCGGCAGGTGGTTGGTGGTGGGACGCAGGTACTGCCCGATTGTCACGATGTCGCAGCCCACCGCCGCCAGGTCCGCCAGGCAGCCGTCGACCTCGGAATCGGCCTCACCCAGCCCCACCATGATCGACGACTTGGTCGCCAGGCCGGCCGCTCCGGCAAGGGCCAGCACCGAGAGGCTGCGGGCGTAGCCGGCCGACGGCCGCACCCGACGTTGAAGCCGGGCCACGGTCTCGATGTTGTGGTTCAACACGTCGGGTCGGGCATCAAATATCGTTGCAAGGGCATCTGGGTCGCCCTTGCAGTCGGAGATGAGCACCTCAACGGCCGTTCCAGGGTTGGCCTCCCTGACAGCGGCGATCGTGGCCGCAAACGCCGACGCCCCGCCATCGGGAAGGTCATCGCGGGCCACGGCCGTTACCACGGCGTGCGCCAGGCCCATCTCGGCCACCGCAGACGCCACCCTCCCCGGTTCAGACCCATCCAGGTCGCCGGGCCGACGGGTGTCGACCAGGCAGAACCCACACGTCCTGGTGCAGCGCTCACCGTTGATCATGAACGTGGCCGTGCCGTCGTTCCAACAGTCGAAGATGTTCGGGCAGCCGGCCTCCTCACAGACGGTCACAAGCTTCTGCCGGCGCATCAGGCCCTTGAGGCGCCGGTACTCCGGACCCGTCTCAAGTAGCACCCGCATCCACTCGGGTTTGCGCCCGACCGGTGGCCGCTCCCCCGGCCCCTCCCCACGGCTGAAGGCGCTCAGGTCGCTGGCGTCGGAACGCCACGCCACATCGGCGCGCTCAACGGGACCCCTCGCCCACTGCCCCGCAGCACGCTCAACAACCAGGTCCACCACCTCGGCCATCGTGGCCTCGACCCCCTCAGAAGCCAGAGAGGTGACACCAAGCCCGGTGATTCCACACGGGACCATGCGGTCAAAGAACGAGAGGTCCGGGTCCACGTTCAGGGCAAAGCCGTGCATCGTCCTGGCACGGGTCAACTTGACGCCGATGGCCGCCACCTTGCGCGGGTTGCTCCCCCCTGGATCCACCCAGACACCGGGGTAGGGCTCGAGCCGGCCCACGTCAGCAAGGCCCAGGCCGCGACACACCCCGATCAGCAGGTCCTCGACCGAACGCACGTAGGCGACCGTGTCGGCCATGCCCCCACCACGCTTTCCAGGCAGGTGGAGGAGCGGGTAGCCCACAAGTTGGCCCGGACCATGGAACGTAATATCACCGCCCCGGTCAGCCACCTCCAGATCGGCACCAACCTCCTCAGGAGGAGCCAGGAGGTGCTCGGTGGTTGCCCGCACCCCCAGGGTGTACACGGCATGGTGCTCCAGGAGCAGAAGGTGGTCGTCGCCACCGTGCTCGTGGATACCCCGCTGCAGGGCCAGCGCATCGCGGTAGCGCACCCTCCCCAGCCAGCGGACGCGAAACGGCCGGGCAACGGGAGGAACGGCGCTGCTCAGAACTCGGACTCCCAGTCGCGGGTCTGGATGACCTCACGCACCTTCGCCAAGAAGGCCGCCGCGTAGGCGCCGTCAAAGGCCCTGTGGTCCCAGGCCAACGCCAGCACACCCACCGAATGGATCGCCATCGACTCTGCACCGTCCTCGTCAACAACCACCACGGGCTTGCGGCTGATGCCATCCGTCGAGAGGATGGCCACCTGAGGCTGGTTGATGATCGGGAACTGGAACATCGTTCCGTACTGCCCCGGGTTCGTGATGGTGAACGTGCCACCAGCCAGGTCGTCGGGCACCAACTTCTTCGAACGCGCCCGGCCCGCCAGGTCCACGATCGCCCGCGCCACCTCGGTCAGCGACATGTCGTCGATCCCGCGGACGACCGGAGCGAGGAGGCCCTCAAAGTCCAGGTCGACAGCCACCGCCAGGTTCACGTCGCCGTGCACGATCAGCTCACCGTCCCCCACGCTGGCGTTGATCCGCGGGAAGTCGGCGAGTGCCGTGACCACCGCACGCACGATGAACGGCAGGTAGGTGAGGCTCGAACCCTCGACCTCTTTCCAGGACGCGCGGTGCGCCTGTCTGACGACCTCGACACCCTCGAAGTCGACCTCCATGGCCGTGAGCACGTGCGGCGACGTGGACTTGGAGGACACCATGTGCCGACCGGTGCTCCGGCGGATGGTGTTGAACGGTTCGGCCCGACCGGGGTTGTCGCGAAGGAAGTTCTCGACATCGGCCCGGGTGATGCGGCCGCCCAGGCCGGTTCCCGTGACCCGAGCCGGGTCCACACCGTTGTCGGCCAACAGGGCACGAACCACCGGCGAAAGCAGGCGTGAGGAACCACTGGAGGAAGGAGCCGGCGTCGGCGCCGCAGCGGCAGGCTCAGACTCAGACGGCGAATCGGCCCTAGGCATCGGAGCAGAAGCAGCAGGAGCCGCTACTACCGGAGCAGGTGAAGCGGCCGAACCGTCGTCGGCCTCAAACCGGGCCAACAGGCCACCCACCTGCACCAGGGCACCCTCGTTTGCAACAATCTCGATCAGCACACCCGACATCGGTGACGGAACCTCGGAATCCACCTTGTCGGTGGACACCTCGTAGAGCGGTTCATCAAGGTCCACGTGGTCACCCACCCGCTTGAACCACTGCGTGACCGTGCCCTCGGTGATCGCCTCACCGAGTTGGGGAAGGAACACATCGGCCATCAGGTCACCGCCTCAGCCATGCAGGGAACGACCCGTCAACGAGAGCACCGTCTCGCCGAACAACTCGCTCAGGGTCGGATGGGGCTGGATGTGGGCCGCCACATCGTCGACGGTGGCCTCCCAGTTCACGGCCAGATACCCCTGGCCCAACTGCTCGGTCACCCACGGGCCCACCATGTGCACCCCCAGGATTCGACCAGCCCGGCCATCGGGACCAACCTCGGCCACAACCTTCACGAGGCCATCGGTGTCACCCACGATCATGGCCCGGCCGTTGCCCGCGAACCTGTGCGACGACACGACCACCTCGTGACCCGCCTCCCTGGCGGCAGCCTCGGTCAACCCGGCAGACGCCACCTCGGGATGGGTGTAGATGCACCACGGCACGGTTGCCGCATCCAGCGGCAGCGGAGCCTCGCCGAGGAGGTCCTTCACGACGAACATGCCCTCGGCGAACGCCACGTGAGCCAACTGTGGCGTTGCCACCACGTCGCCCACAGCGTAGACCCCGGGCTCGCCGGTCACCAGGCGGTCATCGACAGAGATGAAGCCCCGCTGGTCGACCTCGACCCGGGTTCCGACAAGACCTGCGGCGTCGCCACGCGGGCTACGTCCAACGGCCATGACCACGAGGTCCACCTCGACCTGGTCATCGCCGAAGCTGACCACGGTAGAACCACCGGACGGCTGATGCCCTGAAACCGAAACACCCGTGTGCACGCTGATGCCACGGCGGCGGAACGAGCGCCGCACCACCTTGGCCACATCGGCGTCGCACTCCGCCAGGATCTCGGGCAGGGCCTCGAGCACCGTGACCTCGGACCCCAGGTCCGAGAGCATCGAGGCGAACTCGCAGCCGATCGCGCCGCCACCGATGACCACCACCCGGGCAGGCACCTCGGTGATCGACAAGAACTCATCGCTCGTGACCACCAACTCACCGTCGACCTCGAACCCGCCGATCATCCTGGGCGACGAGCCCGTCGCAAGAACCACGTGATCGGCCTGAATCGTGGAGGTTCCCTCCCGGTCGCCCCCCGGGACATGCTCAACGGTGACCGTGTGGTCGGGACCCAGGCGACCCGTTCCGTCATAGACCGTGACACCGCGCCCCGACAGCAGCGACCCGAGGCCCTTGAACAGGTTGTCGATCACCCCACGCTTGCGTTCCTGGCTGACAGTCAGATCGACGCTCGGCTCGCCACCACCAGCATTGACGCCGAAGTCAGAAGCCCCCTTCACCGCCCGCAGCACCGAAGCCGTCTCAAGCAGCTCCTTGGCAGGAATGCAGCCCACATGCAGGCACGTGCCACCGATCATGTGCTCCTCGACCAGGCCCACGTCGAGCCCGGCCGAAGCGCCATACAGGGCAGCCGCGTAGCCGGCGGGCCCACCACCGATGACAACCAGGTCGTGGCGCGTCATGCCGACACCAGAACCTGAACAGCAAAAGCCATCAACAACGCCATGCCGCACACTAATGCTGCAAGGATCAACAGGCGCGTGCTCACCCGGTGGACGGTAACGGACCTAGGGTCACGACGTGCACCGGAAGCCACGTCCCACCGCCCTCCTGGCAGCCCTCCTAAGCCTGACCCTCGCGGTAGCAGCCTGTGGAACCGGCGCCCAGACGACCACATCCGATACGACACCGCCAGCCACCACCTCGCCCGTCACGACCTCACCCGTGGCGACCTCAGCTACAGGCGTGCCGCAGATCCTCGACTGGGAAGCCACCCTCATCGGAGGCGACGCTATCAACGGCGCCGACCTGGCCGGACAGGACACCCTCTTCTGGTTCTGGGCACCCACCTGACTGATCTGCAGGGCCGAAGCCCCGACAGTCGTCGAGGTCGCAGCAAAGTCAGACTTCACCGTCATCGGCGTGGCCGGCTTGGCCCCCAACGAAGACGGCCTGGCCGCAGTCGAGGAATGGGGCATCGGCACGTTCCCCAACATCGCCGACCGTGGCCCGATCTGGTCACGCTTCGGTGTCTTCGGACAGCCGGCTGCCATCGTCGTTACGGCCAACGGGGGGGCTCTCGGCCACATGGGTGCCCTCGACAAAGCCGGCTTCCAGGACCTCGTCGACCGGGCGCGCGCTGCCTGATCCTCGTTTCCTCGAGCTTTCTGGCCCTCCACGGCTGTGGGCGTCGCCGAGCACGGTTCGCTCGCTAGATGCTCGCTCATCCGTACCCAACACCGCCTTCTCCCGGACAGCCAGCACCAGCACCCAACCGTGCAGGCCACAACTGGCCCCACCAACTGGCAGACAGACACGCGAGAAGCCCTACCGCCGCTTCGACAATCGAGGAGTCGTGTCTGGATAGGCCAGTGTCGGGTTTCAACGAACGAGCGCAGTCTGCGAGCGAGCAGAGCCCGGCGATGGCCGACCAAGGTGAGAGGCAGGATCAGGTGGCGAAGGCGGCAGCTTGGTAGGCGATGAGAACCCGTGCTGGAGGATGGCGGCGAAGGCCATAGCCTGTCGGGGCGATCGACAACGGGAGAGCAGGAATGTCGGGAAAGACCCTCAGCCAGAAGGTGTGGGACCGCCACATCGTGCACGCGGCCGAGGGCGAACCCGACCTTTTGTTCATAGACCTGCACCTCGTCCACGAGGTCACCTCACCGCAGGCCTTCGACGGCCTCCGTGCAGCGAGTCGGGCCATCCACCGGCCGGACCTGACCGTCGCCACCGAGGACCACAACGTCCCCACAGCCGACGTCGACCAGCCGATAGCCGACCCGGTCAGCCGCCGCCAGGTCGAGGCACTGCGTACCAACTGTGTCGAATTCGGTGTTCCCCTCTACGGGATGGGCGACCCCGGGCAGGGAATCGTGCACGTCATCGGACCCGAGATGGGCCTGACCCTTCCCGGCATGACGGTGGTGTGCGGCGACAGCCACACCAGCACCCACGGGGCGTTCGGTGCGCTGGCGTTCGGCATCGGCACCAGCGAGGTCGAACACGTGCTGGCCACCCAGACCCTCCCTCAGCAACAGCCGGGCACCCTGGCGGTGACCGTGAACGGGGAGTTGCCGGAAGGTGCGACGGCAAAGGACGTGATCCTGGCGATCGTGGGTCGCCTCGGAACGGGTGGCGGCATCGGATCGGTCATCGAGTATCGGGGTGATGTGATCCACAACCTCTCCATGGAAGGGCGCATGACGGTCTGCAACATGTCGATCGAGGCCGGTGCACGTGCCGGAATGATCGCACCCGACCAGACCACCTTCGATTACCTGGCCGGCCGGGCCCACGCTCCAGCGGGCGCCGACTGGGAGGTAGCCGTGGCCGACTGGGCAGCGCTGGCCACCGATGACGACGCTGTGTTCGACTCAGAGATCGTGCTGGACGGCGCCGACATAGTGCCGCACGTCTCGTGGGGCACGAACCCCGGACAGGTCGTGCGCCTCGACGGTTGGGTTCCTGATCCGGCCCAGATGGCCGATGCCGGCGAGAACGAGTCTGCGGGCCGGGCCCTCGACTACATGGGCCTCGCTGCCGGCACCCCCATGCGGGACGTTGCCGTTGACACCGTGTTCATCGGATCGTGCACCAACGGCCGTATCGAGGACATGCGGGCCGTGGCAGCCGTCGCCGAGGGCCGCCGGGTGAAGGACGGGGTGCGCACGCTGGTGGTTCCAGGTTCAGGCGCTGTCAAGGCCCAGGCTGAGGCCGAGGGCATCCCAGCCATCCTGCGGGCAGCCGGATTCGACTGGCGCGAGCCGGGATGTTCGATGTGCCTGGCAATGAACCCCGACAAGTTGACGGCGGGCGAGCGCTGCGCCAGCACCAGCAACCGCAACTTCGAAGGCCGTCAGGGCCGTGGCGGACGCACCCACCTGGTGTCGCCAGCCGTGGCCGCCGCAACCGCAATCACCGGACGGTTCGCCTCGCCGGCCGACCTGGACTGAGGAGAAGAGATGGAACCGGTCGAGATCGTCTCAGGCACCGCTGTTCCGCTGCGGCGGGCCGACGTGGACACAGACCAGATCATCCCCAGTGACTGGCTGAAGCGGGTGGAGCGCACCGGGTTCGACAAGGGCCTCTTTTCGGAATGGCGCGACAGCCGGGACTTCGTCCTGAACGACGAGCGCTTCGAGGGTGCCGTCGTGTTGGTGGCGGGCCCCAACTTCGGCACCGGGTCGTCACGCGAACACGCTGTCTGGGCCATCCAGCAGTACGGGTTCGCTGCGGTTGTGTCACCACGCTTCGCCGACATCTTCCGCAACAACTGCACGAAGAACGGCCTGGTGCCTGTGCAAGTCCCGGCCGAGGTGGGCGAGGCACTGTTCGATGCCATTGAGGCCGACCCGGGACTGGTGATGACGATAGACGTGGCCAACCTGACCCTCGAGGCCCCCGATGCCGGTATCTCGTGTTCCTTCCCGCTGGATTCCGCGATCCAGGAGCGCTTCATCGAGGGCCTCGACGACATAGGGATCTCGCTGCGCCACGAAGATGCCATCGCCGGCTACGAGGCGGACCGCCCCGTCTGGCTCCCGACGACCTCCTGACCGGCCACCCACCGGAACAAACATGTGGGGCGCTGCGGTTCAGGCCACCGCTGCTGCAATGCTGTGGCCAATGAACATCCCGAAACGACGCCACGCCACCCTGCTCGTAGCAGTCACGATCCTCGCCGCTGCATGTGGCTCAGCAGACGCAGTCGGGCCGATTCAACTCACTGGCGTCACCTCCACGATCCCGTCCGACGCTTTGCCGACCACCACCACGACCCCACCGCCGCCCACCACCCTGCCGGCGACGACCACGACCCTCGTGACAGTCGACATCGGCGACGTGGAGTTGACCAGCGGCCTGATCCCGTTCACCGCATGCCAGGACCTGTTGGTGCACCTGCGGACCGAAGCCACGAAACGCGTCGGGCCCTACGGACTGGGCGAGGGTGGCGGCTACTTCGGCGGACCGATCATGTTCGCCCGCGAGGAAGGCGAAATGACGATGTCGGCTCCGGCGATGGCCATTGACGACGCAGCCTTCGGCATGGACATCGAGGAGTCGGCCGCAATGGCCATGGTCCAGGGCGTCGACTTCTCTGGCACCAACGTGCAGGAACTGGATATCGACGAACCGGACCTCATCAAGACCGACGGCAACCGGATCATCGTCATCCAGGGCGCCGAACTGCACTACATCGACATCTCAGGACCCGAGGCCGTGCTCACCGACACGCTCAACCTGGAGAACCAGTGGAGCAGCGACCTCCTCCTGTCTGGCAACCGCCTGCTTGTCATGGCCTCCACAGAGCCTCCCTGGGACCTCTACGGTCCCGACGGGGGCGACGGCGCCGCCAGCCCGCTGAGCCGGCTGGTCCCGCCCGGCCAGTGGCGCCAACTGACAAGCATCATCGAGGTGGACCTGAGCGACCCCTCAAACCTAGTGGTCGCCAACACGCTCACCCTGGGGGGCCGCTACCTGAGCGCCCGCGTGGTCAACGGTGCGGCCCGGATCGTCACCACCTCGGCACCCGACGACCTACCGTTCGTCTATCCGGCCAACGAGGCTGGCGAGGAACGTGCCGAGGCAGCCAACAGGGAGGCCATTACACAGACCGAGATCGCCGACTGGATGCCGCGCTACGTCCACAAGGCCGGTGACGGAACGGTCACAGACGGCATGCTCGTCAACTGCCGCAACGTCGCCCACCCGGTGGAGTTCTCGGGCTTCTCAACCCTCTCGGTCCTCACCGTGGACCTGGGTGTCCCCCTGGGTATTCCGTCGAGCATGGGCGTCCTGGCCGATGGCCTGACCGTGTACGCCGGCAACGAACACCTCTACGTGGCCACCAACCGGTACGTGGAAGCCGACGAGGACCCCTGGAACGAGTCCGACAACGACTACGCCACCTCCATCCACCAGTTCGACGTGACCGACCCGACCGCCACCCCCTACACGGCCTCTGGCACGGTTCCCGGCCACCTCCTGAACCAGTTCTCCATGTCCGAACATGCCGGCCACCTGCGTGTTGCGAGCACGCTCGGCAGCCCGTGGTGGTTCCAGGAGGAGAGCGAGTCGCTGGTGACAGTGCTCGCCCGCGACGAGGGCGAATTGGCCCAGGTGGGCCAGGTGGGCGACATGGGCCGCGGTGAGCGCATCTTCGCTGTGCGCTTCATGGGTGACACCGGTTACGTGGTGACCTTCCACCAGACCGACCCCTTCTACACCCTAGACCTGTCCAACCCGACCCAGCCGGCGATCATGGGTGAGCTCAAGATCGCCGGGTACAGCGGCTACCTGCACCCCGTGGGTGACGGCCTCATCCTGGGCATCGGCCAGGACGCCACCGACGAGGGCCGAACAACGGGCGCCAAGGCAACCCTCTTTGACGTGTCGGACCTGTCAGCCCCGGCCGTGCTCGACTCCTGGGAGGCCGGAGGCGGCAGCACCTCGGTCGAATGGGACCACAGGGCATTCCTGTGGTGGGCACCCGAGAACCTGGCCGTAATGCCGTTCATGGACTGGCGCAACGACACCAACGCCGCTGTGGTCCTGCACATCGGCGACGGAACCATCACCGAACTGGGCCGTGTTGACCACAAGCCCGATCCGGGCGGCCCAACCGAGTTCCCCTGTCCGACGATCGACGCCAACCTCCTCACCGGAGGTGCCCTTCCCGACGGTGCCAAGGCCGAGCTTGCACTGTTCCTGCCAGAGGACATCACCCTCATGCTCTGCGTAGCCGACGACTCATCTCTCGACAAGGACCTCTACCCCTGGGTCGACGGCTACACGTGCGAGTTCCTGAACACTGCCGATGTGGCCGAGTACGGCATGGAGTTCGGCATTGAGGCTCTTGACGTACCCGAAGGAGCCACCATCGGCGCCTGCTTCCCCGAGAACTACTCCTGGATGCCACCGATCGAACGCGCGCTCGTCATCAATGATGACCTTTGGTCATACAGTTGGGGACAGGTGCAGGCCAATGACCTTGCCAGCTTGGAACGCCTGGAGACTGTCAGGTTCTAGAGCACCTACTGAGAACCATCGGTATGGGAGACCTCGTCCCACCTTCTCGATAGAAGCCCCCAGAAGCCGAATCCGCCGATCAGGTTCTAGGTACTGGTGGAGCCCTCCCAGTGACCTGGGAAAGGCAGCCAAGGTAGGACTAGGCGAAGATCACGTACCTTTCAGGGGTGTTCTGTCCCTGATCGCTTGAACGGCACCGTCTGCGTCTACCGACGAACCCCTGTTGTAGGGGAGCATCCCGAGGGCAACCGCCATGGGGCAGATGTTGAGCGCAGCGGTGGTGACCAGGGCTGCACCTATGAGCAGCGGAAGCACCCAAAAACCGGAAACGGCCGCATTCAGGGCGAAGCCGACAACCACCAACAGGCCGGCGGTGAACCTGACCTGTCGGTCCATGGCCCAACGCGACTTGCCGAGCACCAGGTCGCCACCGGCCTCGTTCCATGCGATGACACCACCGTCGAGCACGCTGGCGGCCCGGCACCCGGCTGCCGCCAGGCGCTCACCGGCCTGGCCGGCGCGCTGGCCCGACTCACAGATCAGCACGATCGGGCCGATCGCCTCGGCAAACTGCTCGCAGCGCCCTGCAAGCAGGTCCAGCGGCAGGTGCACAGACCCGGTGATGTGTCTCGTCTCGTACTCGGCGCTGGTGCGCACGTCGACGAGCGTCACAGCGGACCCGGTCTCCAACTGGCTCATCAACTCGTGGGCGTTGACTGTCGTGATGTCCATGGCGTCCCCATTTCGTCGGCGGCCCCTGTAGGTCCAGTGTGCCCCAACGAACGGACGATTGGTACCCCACGGCGGGGTCGACCTCAGCCCAGGTGCCCGGGCCGTTCGACGGCGTTGGGGTCCTCGCCGGTGTCGCGTACGCGGGCAATCTTGTTCAATGCTGAGATGAACGCCCTCGCCGACGCCTCGACCACGTCGTTGGCCAGGCCCCTCCCGGAGACCTTCAGGCCGTCGCTGCTCTCAAAGGACAGGGCCACGTCAGCCAGGGCGTCGACGCCACCGGTCACCGACATCACGTTGTAGTCAGTGAGGTGACCGTCGATGCCCGTGGCGATCTTGACCGCCGTACACGAGGCGTCGACCATGCCTGAACCCTCGACCGAGACCGACTTCTCCTCGCCACGTACCCGCATCACCAGGTCGGCCGACGGCGTGGTCTGACTGCCGGCCCTGACATCGATGCTTACAAGTGAGAAGGTGGCCTCGACCCTGTCGCCCATCTCCTCAGCTACCAGCGCCTCCAGGTCGGCATCGGTGAGCTGCACCTTGCGGTCGGCCAACTCCTTGAAGCGGGTGAATGCGGCGTTGAGTGCATCACCCTGGATCTCGATACCCATCTTCTGAAGGGTGTCTTTGAAGGCGGCGCGACCCGAATGCTTGCCGAGCACCAACTGGCTCTCACCCTGACCCACCACGGAGGGATCCATGATCTCGTAGGTGGTACGCTCGTTCAGCACACCGTGCTGGTGGATGCCAGCCTCGTGGGCAAAGGCATTGCGACCCACCACGGCCTTGTTGAACTGCACCGGATAGCCGGTGAGGCGGCTCACCATCCGCGACGACCTGGCCAACTCCTCGGTCCTGATACTGGTCTCGACCGTGTCATAGGTGTCGGGACGGGTACGGATGGCCATGACGATCTCCTCCATGGCGGCGTTGCCTGCCCGCTCCCCGATGCCGTTCACCGTGCACTCCACCTGTCTGGCGCCAGCCTGCACGGCTGCAAGAGAGTTGGCCACGGCAAGCCCCAGGTCATTGTGACAGTGCGTGCTGATCACGTAGTCACCCGAGACACGCTCCCTGATGGCACGAATGCGCTTGGCCCACTCGGCCGGAATGGCGTAGCCGACGGTGTCGGGGATGTTGAGCGTGCCGGCACCATTGTCTACCGCCGCCTGGAGGACATCGCACATGAAGTCGAAGTCGGATCTCGAGGCATCCTCGGGGCTGAACTCCACGTCGTCGGTGTAACCACGGGCCCACGCCACCGCCGACACTGCCTCGGCCAGCACCTGATCGGGGCTCATCTTGAGCTTGTGCTCCATGTGGGTCGGACTCGTGGCGATGAACGTGTGGATCCGACGCTTCTGTGCCGGCTCGATTGCCTCCCAGCAGCGGTCGATGTCCTTGTGGGCGGTACGTGAAAGACCGCAGATCACCGGACCCTTCACGGACGAGGCAATGGCATGCACGGCCTCGAAGTCGCCCTGGCTGGCAATGGGAAAGCCCGCCTCGATGTAGTCCACACCCAGGCGCGCCAACTGCTCTGCGATCTCCAACTTCTCGCCCGTGTCGAGGGAGATGCCCGGCGACTGCTCGCCGTCGCGGAGGGTTGTGTCGAAGATGACAACCCTGTCTCTGGTCGGTGTGTCGCTCATTGCCTGCTCCGGTCGTGTGTCGAGTTCATCTGGCTGGTCGGGTCGGTCAGTTCCTGCTGAAAACGAGAGAACCTCCCGGCCCTTCGGGCTCAGGAGGTTCGGACGAACGCGTATGGGTGCGCTCGCCCTAGGTAAGCAGCAGGATGTTGAGGTCGGTACACATCAGCCGACAGTGTAGTCACGGTCCACGCCGTGCTCACAACCCGTTAGTCGGGTCAGGCCGAGCCAGGTCAGGTCAGGTCAGGTCGATTCCTTTGGCGCTGATGATGCCCTCGTGCCCCTCCAGACGTCGGACCACGTCCGCCCCTACTGGCTGGTCGGTTGCCAGCACCATCACGGCAGTCGAACCTCCCTCGTGGTGCCCGACGGTCATGTTCGCCACGTTCACACCCGCGTCGCCGACGACGGTCCCCACCAGGCCGATCATCCCGGGTCGGTCGTCGTTGCGCACGACCAGCATGTGGTCACAGGGCGGTACGTCGACCGGGTGGTCGTCGATCATCACGATTCGCGGCTCTACCGACAAGCCGGCCAGCGTGCCCGACAGCGCCAGCCGGTCCGAGCGCAGCGTGATGGTGTTGAGGTAGTCGGTTGCGGTCGACGAGGAGATCGTGCGCACGTCGAGACCCCGCTCACGGGCCATCTCATCGGCGTTCACGTAGGTGACCGCCTCGGCCACCACCCTGTCCAACAGCCCCTTCACTACCGCAAGGGTGGCGAGACGATCATCGACCTCTCCGACCTGACCCCGGAACTCCACGTCTATGCGATCAGGAAGTTGTCCTGAGAGAGCCCCGAAGACCTCGCCCAGCTTCTCGGCCAACGGCACGAACGGCCTGATCACCTCTGGGGCGACGCCCACGTCGATGTTCACCGCGAACGGCACGTACTCACCGGCCAGTGCCAGGACCACCTGTTCGGCGATAGTGGTGCCGGCCTTGTCCTGGGCCTCTGTGGTACTGGCGCCCAGGTGAGGCGTCACCACCACCTGTTCCAGGCCGAACAGGGGCGACTCGGTGGTTGGCTCCTCGGCGAACACGTCGATGGCGGCACCGGCGATACGCCCGGACCGGATTGCATCGGCCAGTGCCTCCTCGTCGACTATCCCTCCCCGGGCCACGTTCACGATGCGCTGCCCCGGTTTGGAGACAGCCAGCAGGTCGGCACCCACCAGCCCGACAGTGTCAGGGGTCCTCGCCAGGTGGAGGGTCAGGAAGTCGGAGCGTCGGGCCACCTCGTCCAGGTCAGCCATCTCGATGTTCAGGTTCCTGATGCTCTCCTCGACCACAAAGGGGTCATGGGCCAGGATCCGCATGCCGAACGCAGCTGCACGCTCGGCAACCAGCCTCCCAATGCGACCCAGGCCGATGATGCCGAGGGTCTTATCGCACAACTCGACACCCTGCCAACGGGAACGGTTCCAGACCCCGCCCACCAGGTCGGCGTGTGCCTGGGGTATACACCTGGCCTGAGCCAGCAGCAGGGCCATGGTGTGCTCCGCGGCCGAAATCGAGTTGGACAACGGTGCATTGACCACCATCACACCACGCAGCGTGGCTGAACGCACGTCGACGTTGTCAAGGCCGATTCCGGCCCGACCGACGACAACAAGGCCCTCGGTGGCCTCGAGCACCGCAGCCGTCACCTGCGTGGCCGACCTGATGATGAGCGCCGACGCACCCTCGAGAGCCGCAGCCAGATCGGCCCCGTTCAGGCCCGACTGCATGTCGACGTCGTGACCGGCACTGCGCAGGAGGTCAAGGCCGGATTCGGCGATCTCCTCGGTTACCAGCACCCTTGCCATGTGTAGAGCGTGCCCCGACCCGCCCCGGTCCGCAACCGCGTTCCGGCAGCCGTCACACGGCGTTCACGTTCCCGACGGCTCAGGCACCATCCACGTCAAGTGGCGACAGGTCGTCAGCCGGGTCGAATCCGAAGCGCTGGGCGAAGAACGACAACTCGGCCTCAAGTGCACGCACAATGTTGGGGGCCCTGCGAAAGCCGTGCCCCTCGTCGGGGAACTCCAGATAGGCGAACGGAACACCCTTCTCCCTCAGGGCATCGGCCATGCTACGAGCCTGGTTAGGAGGCACAATCGGGTCCTCGGCCCCCTGGAGTAACAACATCGGCGTGGCAAGCAGGTCGGTGTGGTGGATCGGAGACCTCGCCCGGTACACCGCCTCGTCGCCGGGCCACGCACCCACCAGGCGGTCCAGGTAGCGAGCCTCGAACTTGTGGGTGTCGGCCGCCAGGGCCGCCAGGTCGGCCACGCCGTAGCGGCTGGCTCCGGCGGTGAACACGTCGTGGAAGGTCACTGCTGCCAGCACCGTGAAGCCGCCGGCGCTTCCCCCCTTGATAGCCATGCGCTCCGCGTCCACATCACCCCGGCCAGCCAGGAAGCCGGCAACCGCCACACAGTCCTCCACGTCAGCGACACCCCATTCCCCCCAGAGTCGGTGCCGGTAGGGGCGGCCGTATCCGGTCGAACCCCGGTAGTCCACGTCAGCAACCATGAAGCCACGGCTGGTCCAGTAGGCGATAGAGAGCTGCAATTGGGTCCGTGCCGAACCCGTGGGGCCACCGTGGGCGAGCACCAGGAGCGGCGGGCGCTCACCTCCGGGCACCCGGTGGTCCGGGCTGGTCGGTGGGTACACGAGGGCATACGCCTCCTCGCCCTGCGACGTCGGAAAGCAGACCACCTCTGGCACCGGGAACCAGCCATGCTCGAGGTCCAGGTTGCGGCGGCAGCTCAACTCATCGACCCCATCCGGGCCAACTGCCACTACCGCCGGCTCCTTCACCCAAGAAGCCACGACCGCCACAACCCCGTCGTCGAACTCCGACACCGACCCGATCGAAGTCGCATCCAGGTCCAGGTCACTGATAGCGCCGTCGACAGCCAGCACGGACATCTTGTCCACCCCCCCGACGCGTCGGGCGAACCAGACCTCGTCGCCGACGAACGCGTACCTGGACAGGCCGAACACCCACTGTGGTGTCGCCACCTCGAACCTGCCCGAGGTGAGCTGCTCCAACGACCCGTCGCCCCCCAGCCTGTACAGGTGCCACCAGCCGTCACGGTCGGTGACGACGTGGAGCACCCCGCCGGCGTTCCATTCAGGCTGGAAGAACGACTCCCCCGATCCCGCCTCTCCACCAGCCACACCGTCGACACGACATCCGCCTGAGATGAAGCCGTCGTCGAAGTCAGCCACCCACAACTGGGTGTCGTCCCACGGCAGGTTCGGGTGGTCCCACTGGACCCATGCCAGATGGGCACCATCGGGCGACATGCGCGGCGAGGACACGAAGTCTGGGCCCGACACCAGGGCCTTGACCACCAACGATCCGTCCAGCGCCACGGCCACCAACTCGTTGGCCGGCTCACTCCCCTGCCCGTGCGACTCCCGAACGCAGACGTACCAGTTGCCATCCGGCGTCGGCCGCCCGTCCGCATACCGCAACGCCCTCGCCGACTCCGGCTCCGGTGTCAGGGCCGTGGGCGATCCACCCGCATCCAACCGGTAAAGGCGCTGGTCCGAGTGGTCGCTGTAGACGAGCGTGCCGCTGTAGGACCACCAGGCCCCGCCGCCGTACTCGTGCACCAGGGTCCTCACGTTCACCTCGGCAGGAACGGCGTCAACCCCGTCGCACACGACAACGGTGCGGCCGCCCTCGCCGGGACGCGCCTCGGACCACCACACCCGGCCACCGTCGACGACAACCTCGCCCGGCGACGCAGCACCGG
>Ga0208639_1000363_pt1 | contig 35601 bp, 33 predicted proteins | sample ETNtaG_33_FD_185772 | JGI IMG/M metagenome (GOLD analysis project Ga0208639, IMG submission 185772) | Marine microbial and viral communities from oxygen minimum zone, Eastern Pacific Ocean - ETNP201310SV76 (SPAdes) (version 2) | ecosystem: Environmental > Aquatic > Marine > Oceanic ...
GAGCCGGGAGCTCCACCAGACTAAGCTACGGGCCCCAGTGGCGCCGCTGATCGGATTCGAACCGATGACCGTCCGGTTAACAGCCGGATGCTCTGACCTACTGAGCTACAGCGGCACTGAAGGGTGCTGACTGAGGTATGGTTTAAAAGTTCTGTGATGAACAAAGATTCTATTTATGCATCGTTTCCTTAAGATATAATGTCTCTGGTAATTATGGTTCGAAGTCGCCTGACAACCGGCGGTTTTGCAGAACCTGTAGTTTCTGATACTGCAAAAACTTTATCGAAACAAGGACATCGAGTAATACTTCTAGCATGGGATAGAACTGGAAAGAATGAGATTACTAGTTCTACTGAATGGGGCACTATATGGAGATATCAAGAAGAATGCCCGCTTAATAATGCTGCAATTTTTGCAAAAAAACTTCCTAGATTCTTAGCTTGGAGTACTTGGCAAATTTTAGCATTCCAAAAAATTGAAAAAGACATTATAATTCATTATCACGATTTAGATACATTACTTGGTGGTGTTTTTACCTCTAAGATTGGAGAGATACCACTTGTTTATGATTGTCATGAAAACTATCCTGGATTAGTAGAAGGACCTGTATCTAGCATCGTAGCAAAATGGCTGCATAGATTAGAAGCTAGATTATTGAAGTATTGTCATGGCATAATATCGGCAGGACCTGCAAATTATGCTAGAATCTCACAAATGTTAGAACTTGGAACTAAGGCACCATTTTCTTCAACTGAAGAAGATGCATTCGAGGTAATGAATCTCTCTGAGAGAGATTTTATGAATTCGAAGTTAACAAGAGTTGGAAATGTAAAAAGATTAGATTCATATCCTATGAGAAGAATAGAAAGTAAACAGAAAACCGATACATTCAGATTACTCTATATCGGAGTTTTAGAAAGACACCCTTCAAGAGGAATACTTGAAACTGCAATTACAATAAACAAAATGAAAGGTGTGCAATTTGACATAGGTGGATTTGGAACTTTGGTTCCCACATTGAAAAAATTAGAAACTAAAATACCTAATATGAAATATATAGGACCCATACACCCCGATAATGTACCTCTACAAACAATCCAATGTGATGCCGTACTAATGGCACTAGATCCTTCAAATGTTAATAATCGTCTAAGTGCACCAAATAAATTATTCGAGGCTATGTCTGCAGGTGTACCAATTATAACTTGTAAAGAATTATTGATGGGGAAAATGGTAGAAAGGGAAGAAATTGGTTTAACATTTGAATGGGGGAAATGGGATCGTCTAAAAGCTGTAATCATGAAAATGATGTTTGATGAACATTTATGCAATAAGATGGGAAAGCGAGCTCGAAAACTAGCTGAAAAGAAACACAATTGGGATTTCTGTGAAGACCGAATCGGTTCATTGTATAAATTCGTTAAAAAAACTAAAGACGCTTAGTTATTTCATCTAAAGATAAAACAGTTGGTAAAGTATCTAAAGAACGAATCAAATACTTTTCTGAAAAATCAAAAGGACTAGAAATATTAGGATTTTGATCTGTAGCAAGTTTAAGGTAAGTATCTATCATTGAATGTTCTCCAGACAAATTAAATAAATTTGTAATCATAAAAAAACGACCTATATTTATTTCTGTAACACAAAATTGATTATTAGAATTCATCTTAATATCAATATCATAATTACCATGGGCATTGCCTCCAGATAATTTATTAATAACATCTATACAAAAATCAAATAATTTTTCATCATAAACTGTTTTAGCAAGCTCAGGTGAAGAAGACATATTACTTGGCCGTGATGCAGCTTCAATATAGGAAAGTCGTTCTGCGGCTTTCATTAAAATTAATTTACCATTTTTCCATGTACTTTGACAGGCAAAATCTTTACCTGGTAAAAACTCAGATATTGTAAAATCTGAAATTTCCATGCCTCTCATCTCATTCCAATATCTTATCCACCATTTTGCTTGCTCAGGATCTTTAACCTTAGTAGCACCTTTGGAACCTGCTCCTTTTATGGCCCTACACCAAAGTAACTCTGAATTAAAATTAGAGAAGATTGAATCTACATCATCTATACTTTTAACGTGATATGTTTCTGCTACACGGATTTCATTTTTTATTGCAAAATTATGAAAATCCCATTTATTCAAACAAAGTGATACGGAATCATGGTCTGGAAAAAATAATTCGGTTCCTAGCTTATCTCGGTATTCTGATAATTTTTCAACCTCAGGATCATTAGTTGGAATTATCAAATCCGGTTTTATTTCTTTAATTATTTTAGTTATCTCTGTCACATAATCTGAAGAAGAAGCTGGAGGGACTACAAAACGAAAATCAACATTGGCTCTTGCAACCTTAAATTTAGAGATATCAAAACCAATCAAAGTATACTTTTCTCTCTCTTTAATTGTAGAAATTATATTATTGGCTCCACCTCCGCCAGCTCCTGTGATTATCACTTTTATCTTAGGCATATTTAATACATCATTTCCTTATTTGGATAAAATTTAAACTCCAAAATGTTATTTGAAGGATCTTTCAAGAAAAAAGTAGTATGTACTTCAGGTTTCCCCTCAAACCGCGTGCTAATAGGATTCAAGAATTGAACTTTCTTAGATAATAAATAATCAACAAATGATTCAAAATCCTTCTTATTAGAAAAGGTTATTCCAAAATGTCTAGGATATGGTTCCGGATCTAAATCTATCTTGTCTGGAGAAAGATGACAAACTAATTGATCTCCAAAGAAAAAAAAAGTAACTCTGTCATCATATCTACGACGGAGCTCACAGCCTAATTTATTCTCATAAAAAACAACCGTTTCGTCTAAATCCTTGCAAGGAATTGCCAAATGAAATGCATTATTAGAATCTCGCATGTATACTTTTACTAGAACTACGAATATTTATAAGCTGAGTTAACTAAAAATTAAAATCCAATACTTGTGTATCAAATGTTTGGAGATTAACTGCAACTGCCCTACATGGCTGGGGCTGAAAACCCATCATCTTTTGATAATCGGTTTGTGCTTGCCAGGTGCCTGGATTTAGCATTAAAACACCATTATATCTTTCAATACCAAATGAATGAACATGACCTGTAACAAAAATATCTGGAACTTCGCGTATTAGCATATGATCTTGTTTTTCAGGAGCTAAGGGCGTTTTTGCCCCATATATTGGAGCCATATGTCTTCTGTTCAGTAACTCTTTCATCATAGACATAGGATTATCATATGTCAAATCCCTAAGACTAACTAAATCATCTAAAGATTTACCGTGATAGCAAAGAACTTGAACGCCTGCTAAATTCAATAATACTGGATTTGCAGTAAATGTGAGATTGTCTCCAAAATCTTTTATAACTTTATCTGGAAGTGGTAATTGCGGTTCCATTAAGCGAACTGCATCATGATTTCCAGGCATTATCACTGTTTGAATCGCATGAGGTATCTTTGAAATAGATTTTGACAATATAGAGTATTGTTCCCAGACATCAGTTATGGACAAATCTTCCTCCTGGCCAGGATAAGAATCAATTCCATCTACTGCATCTCCTGCTATCACAAGATAACCGGGATCTGGTATCCACTCTTTATGATAATCAACTTCACCATTCAACCATGAAATAAATTTATTCCATTCATTTTCTTTAAATGTTCCACTACCAAGATGAATATCTGAAATAAAAAGAGCAATGTAAGGTTCTTCAGAACGTGCAGATTCACGATAACGTCCTAAATGAGGACGAACTATTGGTGAATTAACATAAAGCAAATTCCCTTGCCTATTCAATTTACCTGATACTCCAATAACTTCATCATTCAATAAATTAAGTGGATTGCCTTCTTCTTCTTTGAGCATTATATTAATTCTATTATCTGTATCTTCAAGGACGACTTTAGTTCGGCCATTTGGAAAGTTTTGAATTTCTGCAATCATGCCTATTGCCTGATTCTCTTCATCGGGATTTAAAGCGGATAAGGGTCCTGCATCACGCATAGAAGGATTCCTTCGAACAAGACGTGAAAGTGTAGTAAAACGGTCATTGAATAAGGATACAAAACTTTGTAATTTCCCATCTGACATACTCTTGTCTATTTGTCTTTCAATAACTATAGGTGGAATCTCTGCAACTTTTGGCCGGCTTATTGGTTTAGGGGGTTCTGGATTATCTTCTATAATCAAATCAGATACACTCAAAAACAACCTAGGGCCATCTAATGATGCAACTGATTTCTCAAGGAGAACTAAACCATCAGGATGATTAGATACATGCGTTATCAATTCAGGGGAAGGCATTAATTTACGCTCAGAAAGCCAATCAATAATTTCCTTTTCTTCAACTGTCAAGTTTAGGGCAATTAGAGGCAGAACAAAACACTTTTTGTAAATTAAAAAAGATTATATTTTATTAAATGATGCTTGCTAAATTGGCCTTTAAAAAGCGAAACAAAAATTAGTAACCCCCGTTTAGTTTATAGCCACTAGGCTATACCTATGGCCCCACTAGTTGTAGGACTATTATTAATGAAAAAAGTAAGACATACAGGAAGTCACAATGTTTTCGATAACATAATGAAGAAAGAAAGAATTTTTAAGAACAGAGAAGCTCTTTCACCTACATTTATACCTTCTTTTTTTCCACATAGAGATAATGAAATTAATGGTTTTGCAAACATTTTGAAACCTGCATTGTATGGTGCCCGGCCATCTAATATCTTAATATACGGCCAGACAGGAACTGGAAAAACAGCGATTGCAAAATTTATTTGCGACCAAATTTTAGAAAAGGCTGAAAAAGAAAATAAACAAATTCATACAGCTTATATTAATTGTAAACAAACTAATACACCTTACGGAGTTTTAACAAATATTGGAAAATCATATTCCAATGAATGGGAAACTATAGTACCTAATGCAGGTTGGAGAATTGACAAGGTTTATGCCGCATTAAAACAAAAAGCTGATGACAATGGTGGAATTGCAATTGTTATACTTGATGAAATTGATGCTTTGGTAAATAAAAAAGGTGATGATATACTGTATCATCTTACTGGTTTAAATTCAGATTTAAGTAATTCTAAAATTTCGCTTATTGGAATTTCAAATGATAGCAAATTCACTACGTGGTTAGACCCTAGAGTAAAATCTAGGTTGGGTGAAGAATCATTGACATTTGCCCCATACAATGCATTACAAATTGAAGAAATATTATCTCAAAGAGCTCAAATTGCATTTCATGATAACGTAGTTGATCCTCTCGTACTAACGTATTGTGCTAGTAAAGCTGCGCAGCAACATGGCGATGCCAGAAAAGCTTTAGACTTGCTCCGTATTTCGGCAGAATTAGCTGAAAGGGATGATTCGGAACTAGTTACTGTAAAATATGTTAACAAAGCCCAAAATATTATGGAAATAGATCAAGTTCGTAGTATTGTTTCAACATTACCAATTCAGTACAAGGCCACATTAGCTGGAGTTGTATTGAACCAAGGTAAGAGAAAAGATGGACATCAAACTACAGGTGAAGTTTATAGCACATATATGCAAATTTGTAAACATTTCAGTCTTGATCACTTAAGTCAAAGAAGAGTAGGACATATTATTTCAGAATTAGATATGCAAGGAATGATTAATGCAAAAATTGTGAGTCTGGGTAGACAAGGACGAACTAAATTCATAAGCATGGCAATTGATCAAAATCAAATTGATGAATTATTTGCAGAAGATGCCTTCCTCTCAGATATACAGATAGAATTAACGAAATCTGGCAATTATATTAGCAGTACTCAATTAAGATTAATTTAATTTCCAGAATTATCTTTCTTAATACCTTCTTCCCAACCTTTCTCCCATCCTGCAGCAATTGCTGCATATAAGCCAGCTTTACGGGCTGCTACTCTGGCTAGATTAAGAGCTGTATCTCTTTCTTCTTTGCTCTTTTGGTTATTTATTTCCATAGCTAACTCTTTGGCATTATCAGTATATTTATTTGCTATACTCCACATCTCTTCGCTTGCAATTCGGAATATTTCTTCAGAAGATATTTCTGAAGGTACGGCTAAAGCTGCTTGAAAACCTTTTTTTCGAGAGTCTTTGAAGGCTGTTGCCTTAATGGCAGTACCTTCACCTTTCTCTTTACTATATTTGGCCCAAGCTAGACCACGTTTAACTCCAGGAACATATTTTTTCACAAATGCTGGTATCTCTGGAACTATATCGTCTTCTTTAGACATAATATATTAGCAAGCAACGGCATAATCAAACTACGCCTTAATCTCTATAAGTATCTGGGAAGAACAATAATAATACTGTAATTATCTCTAAACGTCCGAGCATCATCAAAAAAGATAAAAATAATAGGGTAGTATCTCCCAATACACTGTATGTTTCAGTTGGCCCAATAGCTCCTATTCCTGGGCCAATATTAGCTAAACATGAAAGAGATATTGAGATCCCATCAATTACACCTATATTTGGATTATTTCCTTCTAAATACAATGTAACTAAGGAACCTAATAAAAATAATATTATAAATATAAAAAAGAAAACTCCTACGTTACGAAATAAATCTTCATTCAGAACTTTATCTCCTATTCTTAGCTTTATTACGGCACGAGGATGAATAACCAAAATTAATTCTCTTTTCAAAGCTTTGAAAAGTAGCATAATTCTAACCATCTTAATTCCACCTGTAGTCGAACCTGCACAACCTCCTGTAAACATAGCAAGAAGTAAAACGAAAATTGACATTTCTGGCCAATTCATGTAATTTGTGGTAGTAAAACCAGTACCTGTTAATAATGAAGCTGTTTGAAAAGAAGCATGTAAAAAATTAGAAAAATTACTGTTTATATTCTCCGTATCTAAAATCAAATTAACAAAAATTAATGATAATGAAAAAAATACTAAATAAAGATAGAATCTTAATTCGTCATTTTCACTTAAGATTTTAAATGATTGCTTAATCCTTTCTGCGAATTTTTTAGAAAAATCAACTAAATTATTAAAAACATAATACAGGATAACGAAATTTACACCTGAAATTAGCATAAATAAGGTCACAACACCTATTACGAAAGAACTATCATAAGAGCCAATAGAATCACGTTGTGGAGAAAAACCACCTGTTGAAACTGTCGAAAAAGAATTGCAAATAGCATCATATAAGGGCATATCTGAGAAAATAAAAAGTAATAAAACTTCTATAATAGTCATAAAAAAATAAATACTCCACAAAAGACGGGCTGTTTGTGCCATTTGTGGTTTCAATCGAGTTATCCCTGTTCCTGGCATTTCAGCTTGAAGAACCTGAATACCTCCTCCAAAAAGTCGTGAAAATACTATTGTTGCAAGAACAATAATCCCCATGCCACCTAACCACTGAGTTTGGGATCTCCAAAGAAGAAGTGATTTAGGAGCATCAAAATATCCTTGATTATATTGAGAAACATTAACAGGATTACTGCTCTCTAAATCAAGAACTGTAGCGCCAGTAGTAGAAAGACCTGACATTGATTCAAAAACAGCACCTGCAATACCTATTTCATATGACATCAATTCTAATCTCTCAGAAGCAATGAATGGAAGTGCACCTACCATTACCATTAGAATCCAAACTACAGTTACAAGCAAAAATGCTTCTCGATTTCTAATGTCTGGTTCTGAATAGAAATAATAATGCAGAAAACCACCTAACGACAACGACAAAATCATTGGAAGGCCAAACATCCAAAATATATCCATATACTCTTCACCCATATATAATCCAACAAACATTGGCAAAATAAAATTTAAACCAAAGAAGGCTAAAATTGTACCTGTAAGACTCAATATGAGTTTTAATCTCATCTAATTAATGGAAAAAGTTTTCCACCTCTGGAAGTTTATTTTTAAGAGCAAAAACTAGGACATGATCCTGTTGTTCTAAAATCGTCTCATTATCTGGGAAAATAGCTTCGCCTTCACGATTAATCATTGCTATTAAAGTATCATCGGGTAGGTTAAGATTGATGATTTTTTTGCCTGTTTTCCCATTTTTATTCTTAATAAGGAACTCGCGAACTGAAGCATCACCGCCCTCTAGTTCCTCCATTCCTTCAATTTCTTCAGTTGATGTTGCTCTATTAACTATCGCATTTACTGTGACTCTTTTTGGATTTATCAGTGTGTCAATTCCTGTATCTTGTACTACATATTCTAATTCTGTTTGATATACTAAAGCAACTGTTCGCTTTGCTCCTTCTTTTTTAGCTAAAAGACAACTTAAAACATTTAAATCTTCACGATCTGTAGCTGCAACAAATAAATCTTCATATCTAATCCCTTCTTCTCTCAAGAAATGACGATCTGTAGAAGAGCCTACAAGAACTCTAACTCCTTCAGGTAATTGAGCGCTCGCTGAATCTGCCATTTCTTTATCTGGTTCTGCAATATAAATTTCTACCTCTTTGTATCTCTTAGAAACTTGCTCTGCTAAACGAAGTGCGATCCTACTCGTTCCAGCTATCATAATACGCTTAATGTTTCTTTCATCTGTTATTTCTTTTGGTATTCCTAATGCATCAGATAAATCATCCAATTCGCTATACTCACTTAATAATATTAAAATTCTATCTCTAGGCATTAAAGTATCATTATCCTTTGGAATTATGACGCCCTCTTCTCGGGCTATCAGAACTATACGACAGTGAGGTGGCAAATTAATATTTCCAAGAGGACGGCCAATTGATGGTGAACTATCGCTTAACCTAACTTCAAGAATTCGAAGTTTACCTACGGAGAAATGCTCTAGACGTGTAAGTGCAGGTCTTGACAAAATTTGCCAAATCCTATGCATAGCTAATTCATCAGGTGAAACATAAGCATCAACACCAAATAATTGTTGAAGTTCATGCCCTTCAGGCATATCTGTTAACTCGGGATTATTTATACGAGCTATAGTTTTACATCCTGCCTTTTTAGCAACAGAACAGGATGTGATATTAACTATATCGTTTCCAGTAACTCCGATAAATAGATCTGCCTCTTCAAGTGAAGCCTCCTCAAATAATAATTTAGCTGATGCAGCACTACCTTTAAAAACTTGAACATCTAAAGTTTGAGCTCTCTTAACTGCTGCTAAATTTGAATCTACTACTGTTACTTCATGACCTCTATAGACTAGATCACGTGCAACACGAAATCCAACTTCACCAGCACCAGCAATCAGTACCCGCATATATTGCCTTCACAGAAGGGGTTTCTTAAAAGCTCTTACACATATTTAAGCTTGTTTAGCTGATAAGTAGTGTTTTAATAGATAAGATGAAGACATTCCTAAACTAAAGATAAAGAAGGTGAAAAATAATTCTAAAACACCAAAATTAGTAATAATTTCACTAATACCTAAATTTGAAGATAGAGTTTTACCATCATAATTATCCTTCCAAGGCCATAAAGTTATTAATGAACCAAGCATAAGTCCTGATAAAAGTGATAAGGTATATTCATTGTACTTATTCAGAAAAAAATTCATTAAAGGAACGAACGTTACTAAACCTAATATTCCGCCTAAAAGAAAATACATTAAGGGTTCTAAATCAAGATTATGCACAGAATTTGCTATATTTGTATATTGCCCTAATGCTAAAAGAACTAAAGCCCCACTTATTCCGGGTAATAACATTGCTGTAAGTGCTAAAGCACCACAAATTATCAATAAGAAATTACTATCACTGTAACTTAAAGGAAAAATCGTATAAAAATAAATTAAAAAAACACCTACAAACAAAAACAAATAATTATCAAAAGATGGAGAAGAAACGCCTTTCCATGGTTCTTTGACACTAATCAGAACTAATCCAAAAAAGAATGCATAAACATAAGGCGCAGTCGAATCTTGTCTTAACAATCCTGGAGATTCATCAGGGCCAACTAATATCTTAGTAATCAGATAATAAGAACAAATTATTCCAAAACCTAAAGGTAATAAAAAATATATAGAAGATACAAAATTATTATAAGATTTTGAAGGGAAACCATCTCTAAAAAAATTCAAGAAAATAGATAGTGAATTAATTAACTTCTCATATATTCCTACAATCAAAGCAATTGTACCACCACTAACTCCTGGAACCGAATCTGCAATACCCATCAATAAACCATAACCAAAAGTTTGGAGATTAGAATTCTCAACTATATCTTTATCCATTTTTTTCTCCAAAATAATCTAATTTAGAAGCTATTGCTACTTTAGCAGCTAATTTTCTTGAATTCTTACCTTTATTCTTAGGGCTTGATTTTTTTATGGTCGGATGTTGATAAAGAAAACCGTGTTTTGGTGGAGGACTACCATCAGACATATGACGGAAAAGAGCTTTTTCAGCACCAAGTAACTGAATAGTTGATGATGGCATGCGTGCTAATTTTGATAGTTCTCCTGCTGAAGCAACCATTCTAACTGCTAACTGTGTACCTAATATCTCAACTAATGCCGGAAATACTTTAGGCGATTCTAAATCTAAATAATTTGATAAAGACGATACTAACTCTTGAATGGAAGTGATAAAACTTTTTAATTTATCTATTTGTGGTGGTAAATTATCCTTTTCTATTATCTTCTCTAATTTAATTCTAGGACTACCCGTTAACTGAGAATGCCAAGTTATATATCTTTCAGAAACCAAATTAAAAATTGTATGGGCCTCATCCAAAGCTTCAATAGCTTGAATTAAATTTTTATCTGGTGTTAAACTTTTCTCAATACGATATTTAACTTGCAATATACTGGCAGATCTTAACAAAGATAAATCTATATTTTGACCATCTAAATCAATTTCAAGTTCAGAAGTACTATGTCGTTCTAAAACCTTACTCAATTCTTCAGATTCTACGGGTAGTGCCAAATCCTTGCCTGAAATAGAATAATTTACCAAAAACTATTCTCCAGAGAATTATCTTCTTCTACCTAATCTAGAAATTAAAGAAATAACTAATATGCCTGAAAGGAAACTTAGACCAGGAAGACTCTCAAGAATTCCATCTTCTTCTTTATTTATTGGCTCATTAGTAACTGAATCTGATTTCAAAACTGAGAACGGTAAAGACAATTTATCTGTTTGACTTCCTGTTACATTCAGCATTCCTGATGTTTCTGTTGCTGCCTGCATTATTGGCGGTTTAACTTCAATAACTATTTCTTGGAAATCACCAGGTTCTAAACGAACCGAATCGGAAGGCAATGTAAACCAAGATACGCGCTTACCTTCAATTGTCAATTTTAAATTTTCAATAGTATTTCCATTATTTGTTAATCTAACTGTAAATTTACCAGTAGTACCTGCCATTACTTCACCTGCAGTTAATTTCAACTCAATATCAATATCTGGTTTTTCATCAACATAAACTATGAAATGTAAATCTAAAGCCTGTCCAGACTGATCGGATAATATTTCTCCATCAATCATATTATTTCCACCATAAACACTTTCTGGAACCTCTACATTAAGATAAACAATTTTAGATTGTTGAGCACCTAATGTAAATTGAGATTCTGACCAATAAGTTAACCATCCTACTGGTGCTGCTGCAGGAGGTAAACGAATAAAATCAATATCATTACCAATATTTGTAATTGTAACTTGGAATGGGATTACATCGCCAGAAACACCCTCTTTAAAATCCGAATTAACAACCATTGTTAACTCGTAAACAGGATTAGTGTAAATTGAAAGAGTATCAAAAGAGCTTACTTTACTATTTAGACCTGAAACTCCCTCGACATACAAAAATATGCCATTTCCTGTATTAGCGGGCTCATCATAATTAGTAGTTATTTCAAGAACAAAGAAACTTGTCGCCCCCTCTGAGACTGTAATCTCTGTAAGACAATCCTGATTAATTCGGAAACATGTGGTCCAACCTAATGGAATATCAAAAATAGATAAACTAATTGTGTCATGTATATTTGCATTATTAGTTATTTCTACATCAAAGAAATGTGTGTCTCCAGGGCCCTCAAATGACTCTATAGCAATGACATCCAAATAAAACTCAGCGTAGTATTCAATCTTAACTGATACCTCAAAAGACTCTATTTTGTAATTATCCTCATCTAATATCACATCTATTGTAAAATTATAATAACCTGGATTCTCATTATTAGAAACTGTAAATGGAACACTGAAAGACTCATCACCTACATAAGGCTCCAAATCGTCAGTTTGATATGGGAAATTATCAAATTCCCACCCATTTGGAAGCTCATCAGATTCAAAAGTATATGATTGGTAGCTATTTCCATAATTTGAAATGCTAATATCTATAACTGAACTCTCTCCAGGATTTAATACCATTCCTGAACCCCAAGTAATTTGACGATTGAGAACCTTATCAACACCAGTTATTGTGTAAACGTCCTGCTCAACTTCCGAATCATCATCAGATTCAGCAATAACTGTCATTTCAGCTGAATCTGTATTGCGTGCTGAATCTGGAATTTCAATATGCATTTCAAAGTCATAAAAGTCACCATCATCTAAATCTGTAATATGATATGTGCTCAAGGTTGCCCCCCATGCACTACAATCATTACATCGTTCAATGCTCAAAGAAAAATCATCGGGATCTGTACCTGTATTCTCTAAACTAAAATGATAAATAACTGTTGTTGAAGGATCTCCTTTTTTATCAAAATCTTCAACAGTCAAATCTAAACCTCGTACGGGTATTCTAACTGAAGTACTGAGCTCCACATTATCTGAAAATTGTTCTCTGTTAGCAGAACGTACAACTATTTCTGAAGGTGATGAATCATCTTCAATAGAATCTGATGGACTTGTAACATTCATAACTACTACTGCTTCTTCCTGTGGTTCAAGATCTTCTACTGTAAACTGGCTAAGATTTGAACCCCAACCTTGAGCCATAACATCTTTTAATTCCAAAATAAAAGAATCAACTTCATCGCCATCATTTGTAATATATAAATTATACAAAATTTGGCCTCCTGGAATTACCATTTTATTATATGCATCTGGAATTATATCTACTGCATAATGCCTTCCATCTTCTACAGTTGTATTGGAATTACAAAAATTATATATATAATCATAACTTCCAGCTTGGACATTAACGAATACCTGAATAAGGGCATATTCTTCTTCAGCTGCAGTATCAGGAATAATAACTTCCAATGTAAAAGTACCAGTCTGATCAGGATTGAGAGACATATAGGATGTACTTAAAAGAGCAGTCCAGTCTTTTGGCATTTCTGAAGTATCTATACTAAAATTATCTTCATTCTGACCTACATTTTTCATTTCAATTGAATAGACAACAGAGTCTCCTCGATTACCTTCCTTAGCATCGCCCTCTCTTACAAAAACATCTACTGCATAAATATTATCTATTACCAATTTTTGAGTGACATCAGAACTTGTTACTGTCGAATTTTCAGATGATGCCGTTACTGTATAATCCATTTCATCTTCATCAACTACAAATTGAACGGGTGCCTGAAATGTAAATGAAACAAACTTTTGAGACCCAGAAGCTACGAAAATTGTATCTTGAACAGGTTCTGCATACCAACCATAATTGTATTGATCATACCAAGTAACCGAAAGAACATACGTGTCGTCAAGATCACCAGTATTCGAAATTTGGAATTCTGCAGTTAACTCCTCACAACGAGTCACTTCAGATAAACCTTCGTTGCCAGGTGCAAGTTCAATAATAACACCATAATCTCCATCACGTGATTGATTGCTAAAATCATTAACTAAAAGTTCAGATTTGCTCTCAATAATATTTTGATTGACGCCTGCAATTGGCGAAATTAAAACCGCTGCGAGTATTGCCACTAAAAAATTGTAATTTACTCTAGACATGATTTCCATTAGAGTAGAAAGTTTATATAACTATTACTCGTTTTTTCTGGAACTTTTTTTATCATTATCTAAACTTTTAGAAATTTTATGAACTTCCTTTTCTAAATTGTGAATATCATCTCTAAGTTTTAACATAGATACTTCAAACGGTGTAAAACCTTGATTAGAAAGTGCTCGAGTTGCAATAAACATTCCTGTAAGAATACCTCCTAATACTGCTGCTAAGGAAACTGTGTAAACTGAAAAAGAATAAAACATCAATAAATCACTCACATCAAAACTTATCAAACCTATCTGAAATAAAATTAAATATATTAAAAATAGCAGTACTAAACCAACCGTCATTTGATATGCAACTGGTGTCTTTGATATATTCATAATTTAAACTCTAAAGGTAGATTATAAGGTAATTGCCAAATCTTTTCTACTTCTTCACCATCCTCATCTATTAAAACATCTGCTACAAATAACTCTTCATCTAATTCTGAAGGGGTGATACGTATTTTACATGTAAATTCCCAATATGTGTTTTTAAGATCTGCTAAAATAATTAATGGAAAATAATCTTCTGAATCTGTAATATTAGCTATCTCTTCATTCGAAATATGGACTTGATGACTAAAAACCGAAGAATGTGTTTCGGTGCTATTGCCAATATTTATGGTAAGATTGCCCATTTTAGTACGAGGGATAGTGTATACATAAATCCAATTATTTTCACCGTCTGAATCTATTTGTAAAGATACAATTGTACGGCTAGATTCAACATCTTGGCAACCAGCCATAGAGACCATCGCCATCATCAAGACAGTTCCAAAGATCTTGTACACTTAGTTATTCTAAAGAAAAGGGATAATAAAAATAACCGCTTAATCTTGAAGGGAAAATATCAATAACTAGCGTTCGTAAGATAATTATGCCCCCAAAAGGTTTTCAGATAATTGGAGTTGAGGCAAAAAGGCACCGTAAATCAGCTCCACAGAAACAAGTTCGAATCGATCATAATACAAATATTATCTCTGTAAGAAAAAAGACTAAAAACGATTTAGTAGTTGAAATGAGATATACTGTCTCATACGGAATATTAGGAATTGTTCAACTAGACTGTGAAATAGTATATCATGAAGAAAATAAAGATAATATTACTAAGGCCGAAATAAAATGGGAAAAAGAACACAAATTGCCTGACAATATTGCTGAAAATGTACATAATAGAGTTTTAGCTCAAGGCTCTTTTGAAGTTCTTAATATTGCTAAAAAATTAAATTTACCTCCACCATTTAAAATAGAAATACCACAAATAAAAATTGGTAAGAAGGGTAAATTACCAAATAATAAAGACAATAGTCCTGAAATAGCATAAATGACCATACGTTCAGGGAATTGGAATTATATCTGTCCTAATTGCAATAGCGCAAATAAATTAATTGTAATGGGTGATCGAAATGGCAATTTCGAAAAAATATGCAAAATGTGTGATTCTAAATTAGAGATTATACTAAAAGATAATGAAATTAATGTTTTAGTGGAAACTAAGAAAGAAAAAACTGTTAAACCGATAAAATTACCTAGTGATTATGCTAAATATAGGGGTGGAAAAGATGTATTCAAGAATAAGCCTACAATAAATAACACAAAAAATATTATTACAATATTAATTATTATGTCTTCTCTATCAGGATTTGCAACTGGAAGTCTTCTCATGGATTTCTTTAGTAATGATTATAATGAATCTTATTATAATAAAATCAAAGTAGAAATTGTAGTTAGAAATAATACTGCAAACTTAAACGAAGCAACTATAATTATAGATTCGAATAAAGTAAATCAAACAGATATTGGAAATGGAACATACCATATTTTTGTGAAACCTGGAAAACATTTAGTTGAGATAAATGTAAATTTACACAAAAAAGCTATTATGCAAATTTTTATTCCGCCCCAAGATGATAACCTGACTTTAATAGAAATTAATCAAGGAATAGATGGTGTAAATCGTTTTATATTTATCATGGAAGAAGGGAACGGAACTATTAATCTGGAAGATACAGTGTACATTAAAGTTGAATCATGGTGTCCAAACCTAATTTTTCTATTTTCAGTGATAGGTTTATGGGGGGCATGGGTCACCTACAACCTTCAATCATACAAAAATGCACAAATTGGAACCTTCTTTTCAATCTTAGCAACGGGCTTTTTGATTGTAGGACCTATTCTTGGAATTATAGCGCTGATTATGCTTTATCGAAATAAAAATTTATTCACCGCTCCTTTTAAAAACTAGATACCTGCGACTAGTATGTGAGGTTAAAAGCTGGACTTGAAATTCATCAGCAGCTTGATTGTGGAAAACTTTTCTGCAAATGTGATGAATTTAATATAGAAGATAATCTCATATTTAAGAGAAAATTACACGCAACTTCAAGCGAAATGGGGAATATTGATGTCGCGGCAAAATCAGAAGGTGTTCGAGAATTTACTTACTTTAATAAAGGATGTAACTGTTTAGTTTATACTGACGAGGAACCTCCAAGAGGGCCAAATATGAGTGCTGTAAAAATAGCACTTCAGTTTGCTAAGTTAGTAAATTCCACAATTCTTGAAGAAATACATTTTATGAGAAAAGTTGTTGTTGATGGGTCTAATACAAGTGGTTTTCAAAGAACGGCCCTGATTGCAACTAGCGGTCAAATAGAATATGAAGGTGGAATTCTAGAATTAGATCAAATTTGTCTAGAAGAAGATTCTTGTAGGCATGGTAAAAATAAAGATGAATATCTATTAGACCGATTAGGAATACCTCTTTTAGAAATCACTACAAAACCGCAACTAAGTGAACCTACACAAGTTCAACAAGCAGCTAAGGCTCTGGGAAGGCTTCTGAGAGCATGTCACGTGAAAAGAGGATTAGGTACAATTAGACAAGATGTAAACGTTTCCATAAATGGTGGACAACGTGTCGAACTAAAGGGATTTCAAGATTTATCAAGTATGCCACAAGTCGTTGAAAATGAAATTTTAAGGCAGTCAAACTTAAATGAACTAATTGAAGGAAAAATTGGTGAAACTGTCATAGTATCTGAACATTTTAAAAAACAGGAATTTTCAATTGCAGCAAAAATAATAGGATGGAAGGGAATCTTGGGAACTAAAGACTCTGAAACAAATCATGTGAGAATGGGGCGTGAATTAGCAGATTATGCAAAAAAAGCTGGTGTTAAGGGTATTATGCATAGTGATGAATTACCTGCTTATGGTATTTCTGAAGAAAAAACTGCGAAATTACATAAAATCTTAAATTGTAAAAAAGGCGATGCCTTTGTTCTAATTTTTGGTGAAGAAAAGATTGCTAAAGATGCAATGAAGAGAGTAATTGAACGTGTGGAAACAAAGGGTGTACCAAAAGAAGTTAGAAGAGTAACTCCTAAAAATTCAACAAGATATATTAGGCCAATGCCTGGAGCTTCTAGAATGTATCCTGAAACTGACATACCTCCTCTAAAACTAAACAATATTCAAATTGCTATTCCAAAAACTTTAGATGAAAGAGAAAATCTTTTACCTCTTAATAATGAAGAATCAAAACAGATGGTTTCACGTAACTTGGATCAACGCTTTAAATTATTAATGAAACATTCTGAAGATGCCAAAATAGTGTCTCGAGTTTTATTGCATACTCTACCAAATATAGCTTCTAAAAATCTACCAATTATTTCTGATGATGAAATAATTACTGTATTAGATTTAGTAAAAGAAAATAGAATCTCTAAAGAAGGAATTGAAAATGCACTTATTCAACTTATAACTGGTCAGGAAATTCAACTTGGAAGTGAAAATATAGAAGAAGAAGTTAAGCATTTCATAGATTTATTAATAAAAGAAAAAAATAATTTTATTAAAGAAAGAGGAGTGGCAGCCATAGGCCCATTAATGGGGCCTGTAATGACTGAATTTAGAGGTAAAATTGATGGGGCAAAAATAAATGCCCTCTTAATGGATCGGATTAAGAAAAAAATATGATTAAAAATGCATTGATTTTAGCGGCTGGAAAAGGCAACCGTATGTGGCCATTGACGGAAAGTAATCCAAAACCACTATTGCCAATATGTGGAGTGCCAATTATTGAAAGACAAATTTATGAACTAAAAAAAGTTGGTGTTGTAAATATATATATTTTAATTGGATATCAAATGAAAGATATTTCTGATAGACTAGGAAATGGAGACAAATACGATATAAATATTAATTATATCACTCAAGAAGAACAAAACGGAACGGGACATGCCGTTCTCCAGGCTAAAGGAATCATTGAGAATCGATTCTATTGTATAAATGGAGATATGATTATTGATGCTGCCAATTTAAAAAATCTTAATCAAGATGAAAGACATTTAGCAATGATGGTTACTGAAGTAAGAGACTGTTCAAACTTTGGTGTTGTAGAAAGTAAAAAAAACTATTTAGTATCTATTATAGAAAAAGGTGTAAAAGGTAAAGGTATTATTAATGCAGGAAGTTACATATTTAATGAAAAAATATTTGATGCAATTAACAGTATTGAAAAATCTATTAGAGGTGAATATGAACTTACAGACGCATTACAGTCTATAGCTAAAGAAATAAAAATAGTGAAACATATTGGATTTTGGAAGGATATCGGATCTCCTTGGGATTTAATTACTGCTAATGAATTTTACATGGAAAATATTAATGAAGGAAATCAAGGGCTCATTGAGGATAATGTTACAATAAAAGGTGATTTTTACCTAGGAAAAAATTCAACTATCAAATCTGGAACCTATATTGAAGGACCTGTTTGGATTGGCGAAGATTGTGTTATTGGACCAAATGCATATCTTAGAAAAGGAACCGTTCTTTGCGGAAGTAATAAAATTGGAGGATCTAGTGAAGTAAAAAATTCTATATTAATGGAAGGTGCAAAAGCTCCACATCATAATTACGTAGGTGATTCGATAATCGGAAAAAATAGCAATCTGGGTTCGGGTACAAAAATTGCGAATTTGAGATTAGATAAGAATACCATAAATGTAATTCATCAAGGAAGAAAAATTGATTCAGGGAGAAGGAAACTTGGAGCTATTATTGGAGATAACGTCAACACAGGAATTAATACTTCCATAAATGCTGGAACTATTCTAGGAAGTTACGTTAAAATTGGTCCAGGCTCATCAGTTTCTGGAACTTATGAATCGCAGAGTACCATTATTTAATGCACATATTACAAGTGACTCCATATTTCCACCCTCATTTTGGAGGTGTAGAATCACATGTTCTTGGACTTTGTGAAAATTTAATTAAATTAGGACATAATGTAGAAGTTGCCACATCTAGATATAGTCGGATGCCTGAAACTGAGAATCTTAATGGAATAAAAATAACTAGGTTACCTCAATTGATTAATATGTACAATACACCTCTAGTAACGTCTATTCAAACTTTTGTGAGAAGGAGTCATGCAGATATTGTTCACGTTCATTCACCACCACCATTTACTGAAAGATTTGCTGCTAAAGGAGCAAAGGAATCGAATAAACCACTAGTAGTGACCCATCATTGTGATTTAGAACTAAAAGGAATATTTGGAAAAGTTGCAGTGAATTTATATCAAAGTATGCTGGGAAAATATCCATTGAAGACGGCAGATCGGGTTATTTCAACGACAAATAGCTATGCTACGACCTCCAGAAGTTTATGGGATATTGATGTAGATGTTGTACCAAATGCGGTTGATATTAATCGATTTCATCCTACCAATGAAGGTGATTTTATTAAGGAAAAATATGCCACGAATGGTGAACCTCTTGCACTCTTTGTTGGAAGATTAGTACCTCACAAAGGGATTGGTATACTAATAAGAGCAATAAATTACACTGAAAATGGAAAACTTTTAATTATTGGTGATGGACCTTATTTATCTTGGTTAAAAAAATTAACAAAAAAACTAAACTTAGAAGATAGAGTTGTCTTCGTTGGACCTATCTCTGATTATTGGCTTCCTGCCTATTATGCAGCAACTGATGTTGTAATTCTACCTTCAACATCTAGACTAGAAGCCTTTGGCATTGTAGGATTGGAAGGAATGGCAACTGGTAAACCTCTAATTCTTAGTGATATTCCTGGAGTAAGAGAAGTTATATCTTCGGAAGAGGGGTTCATTGTAGAACCATTAGACCCTGAAGCCATAGCTGAAGCGTTAGAAAAAATTTGGAACTATCCTGAAATGGCAAAACAAATGGGTAAAAGGGGAAGAGAAAGGGTTGAAAAAATGTTTTCTTGGGAAAAAGTCTCAAAGGATATTGAAACTATATTTTTAGAATTACTCTCTAAATAGCTAATTTAGAATCAATCTCAGCCAAAGCTTTTTGGAAATGTGAGTAATCCTTACCTGTAATTTTCATAACTGAAGCCTTACCAAACAAAGCATCTGGACAACATATATCACACCCCAACGCAGAATCAAAGAAAGTGTCAGCATCTTTATATCTCTCTAAATCATAAGCACTCCAACCTGCAGCTATCCATGAATTGACATTATCAGGCTCAATAATAATTGCCTGTTTTGCTAACTTTAAAGCCATCTCATTGTCATTTAAATTCTTAAAACATACAATCCTATTCATAATATCTTTAAAATTATCATTATCTAAAAGTTCTAAAGCCTTGGATGGGTTAACATCAACCAGTTTAGATCCAAGTAAACTCCATATCTTTTTTGAACCCTGAGACTTTGAAATTAAATTCTCGATATCTGAATCAATTTCTGATGGATTCAAAGATTGAACTAATAAACTATAACCCGTAATTGAATCAGGATCTACTGCTAATCCCTTTTCTACAATTTCTTTGGCATCTTTATATCTATCATCATTGATTAATACTTCAGCCATCCTAAAATAAGGTCTACTAGTTGATGAGGCTACATTTATTGCATTAGTATATTGTCTCAATCCTTCATGTAATACTCCAGCCTCATGTAAAATTCTACCCTTTTCAATCCAATCCAAATCCCTCATTCTATTTCTTGAAAGTACATCTTGTGCACGCACGGCCTCATCATAGCACTGTAATGATTGTCTATGATTTTTTATTTGTGTATTTACATCACCTAGTGCAATCCAACATGGTACATGTTGTCCATCAATAGCTAATCCTTTATTCAAAATATCTCGAGCTTTATCTAAAAGTCCAAGTTCAATAAAACATCGACCTAAGGCTTCATAATAATCGGAATCTTCTGAATCTAATTCAATAGATGTTTCTATGAATTCCAATCCTTCTTCAGGTCGATTTAATTTAGTAAGAGCCCGACCTTTAGCCATCCATGCATAGTGAAATGTTGAATCTAACTCAATCGCTCTTTCATGGTAAGGGATAGACTCTTCATATCTATGAAGGTGATCAAGTGCATTCCCAATATTATTAACCGCAATTACATAATTACTATCTAATTTTAATGATTCTTTATAAATTTCAATACTCCTTTCATACTGACCTTGATTATAATGCACATTTGCTAGATTATTCCAAGCAATTTTATCGGTTGGATCTAAATCAACGGCCTTTTGATAAAAATCTTTAGACTCATTCAAACGGCCTGATAATTGGAGTGTATAACCATAATTATACCATGCAACCGCGTATGTAGGATCTGAACGCATTGATTCGTCATAACAACGAAGGGCTTCATTCCATCTATTTATATTGAAATTTGCAAAACCTCTATTATTCCATGCTGGTGCATTCTTAGGTTCTAATTCAAGTGATCTAGAGTATGAGCTAATTGCATCTTCATATCTACTTAAACGCTGTAATGAATCTCCTAATCTCATGTGATAACGGGAGACCTCAGGAGCTAAACGACATGCTTCTTGATAATACGTTTTAGCTTTTTCAGGATTGTCTTGTGCCATCTGAAACATACCAAGACGATTATGCATTTGCGGATCATCTGGAACTAAATTCAAGGCTTCCAAAAACAGTTTGTGGGCTTGATGAACATCACCATTTTCCAGATAATTTTCACCAGCTTCAATTATTTCTATAAGATCCAAATTAACCACCTATTATTTTATTAATTCTTTCAATAGCCTTATTTGTATCTTTCTTAAGCTTGTCCCATTCATCACCGCCGTGCTCATTTGAACTTGGTTTATGCTTCAAAGCCTCTTGATAACAGTCTAAAGATTCACGTGGCCTATCTAATAATTCTAAAACATATCCCTTATTGTGCCACGCCCATGAATAACTTTTTTTAAGTGCTATAGCCCTATCATAACAATCTAAAGACTCTTCTAATCTGTTAAGTTGACGAAGAGTTACGCCTCTATTATTCCAGGCACTCCTATTTTTGGGATTTAACTCTGTAGATTGTTTGAAAGCCTTGAGAGCTTCTTTAAGATCACCAACTCGGAAAAGAGCTTTACCTAAATTAAACCAACAAACTGCATATTTAGGATTAGAAGAAAGTGCTCTACGATAACTATCTATTGCTTTGTGATTATATCCTAACCGTGTTAATGCTACTCCTCTGTCATTGTAAATAGTCTCATTTTCTACTGTTCGACTCTTCAAAATTGCTTCTGAAGCTTCTCTATATTCATCTAATTCATCATGTGAAAGACCTTTAGCCTCCAAAACTTCCGTGTCTCTAGGACTGAGTGCTAAAACCTTATCAAATAAATCAAGTGCTTGTCGGTAATTACCCAAATCATGATTAATCTTACCCTTTTGGTATAATGCGTCTCTATAGCTTGAATCTTTTGATAAAATTTTATCGAAAATATTCATTGCTTCTTCGTAATTTTCCAATTCACGAAGAGTTTTCCCCTTAAGCATCAAGGCTTCAATATATTCTTGACTTTCTTGCAATGATTTCTCTGAGAAATAAAGCGCTTTTTCTAAGTTACCCATACCTGAATAAGCTAAACCTATATCTTTGTACAAAATATTTTTCTTAGAGACTTCCTTTTCTAAGTCTAACAAAAGTTTAAGTGATACTTCATAATTTTTAGACTTTAAATTTAGTTTAGCTAACTCGTGAACTAAGTTTTTGCTTTCAGGATTGAGTTCTAATGCTTTCTTAATCATCTTCTGTGCTTTAGAAAAATCACCTAATTTTGAATAAGATGCGGCATCATTTTTCAGCTCTATAACTTGTTTGTCAGTTGAAATGGGCACAATGCCCTATGAAACGCCAATAAAAAGAATTCTAAGTCTAAGAAGTTTATTTAATACCTAATTATTAGCTAATAATGACTGTAGCCCTAGATGGGGATTCTTTAACCATCAATAAATTAGTAAATGTTGCCCGAAACAATGAAAATATCGAAGTTACTAAAGACTCTTGGAAAAGAATAGAGGATTGTAGAAATATGCTTCAAAATAAAATTGAAGCTCATGAAACCATGTATGGAATAACTACTGGCATTGGTGAATTCTCAGAAGTAACATTAACACCAGAACAAACTCAAGAATTTCAAAAGTTCTTAGTTAGAAATCATGCTGCAGGTATTGGTGAACCTATGGACATTGAAATTGTAAGGGGGGCAATGTGTGGCCGCATCAATGTACATACTAAAGGCCATTCTGGAGGGCGTCGACAAATAACTGAATACCTTAGAGATGCATTAAATCATCAAATTACGCCAGTTGTTTGTGAAAAAGGTTCAGTTGGAGCGTGTGGAGATTTAGCTCCAATGTCTCAAATTGCATTAGCATTAATGGGAGAAGGTGAGATGTTTGTAGATGGTGAAATTACAGATTCCAAAACTGCTTTGAAAAATATTGGTTTAGATCCTTTGGAACTTGAAGCAAGAGATGGATTATCGCTAATTAATGGAAGTAATGTTCTTACTGCTTTGGCTGCAATTATATTGTACGATGCTGAACGGTGGATGAAAATGCACGACATTGCTGCAGCCATGACATTAGAAGCATTAAAGGCCAACATGAAACCATATGATAAGAGAATACATACTCTAAGAGGCTTCAAAGGTTCGGGGAAAATAGCTGCAAATTTGAACTTATTAACTGCTGAATCTGGAATATTATTTAGTGGTGAGAAAAAAGTTCAGGATGCGTACTCTATGAGATCAACACCACAGGTGGCTGGAACGCTTAGAGATTCTTTAGAATTTGCAAGAAAACAAATAGAGACTGAGCTAAATGGTGTTGGAGATAATCCTATCTTCTTAACAGATGAAAAAGAAGTATTGACTGGAGCAAACTTCCAAGGAAGTCCCGTTGCTTTACCAATGGAAATGATTGGTACTGGACTGAGTATGGTTGCAGTCTTATCTGAAAGAAGATTAAACCGATTAACAAATCCTGCTTTATCGGTTGGATTACCACCATTTCTAACTGAAAAACCTGGCTTACATTCGGGAATGATGCTTTCACAATATACTGCAGATGCATTAATAGTCGAAGCTAAAATATTGTCACATCCTGCTGCCAATCAATCGATTCCTGCAGCTGCTGATCAAGAAGACTTTGTTTCTATGGGTTTAACTACATGTCAGAAAGTAAAACAAATAATGGATAATTGTTTCGGAGTATTAGGCATTGAAATGATGGCTGCTGCTCAAGCATTAGATATAAGAGGTGGGAAACTTGGTAAAGGCACATCAATTGCCCACAGTGTCATACGAAAATATGTAGACTATCTAGATGAAGATAGACCTCTATACCGTGATCATAATGCCATGGTAAAATTGCTTAAATCTAATGAAATTGTAACTGCTGTTGAAGAAGGATTAGGGACTAAGTTAAATTAAAATTTAGCTATTAACTCTTTTACAAGAAATTCACAAGAGGCTAATTCAGACTCCTTCGTTGATCTTAAGACTATTGTAGCACCATAAACTCCATCTTTTGAGAATGGATAACTACCTACAGAAACATTTGGGTATTTTTCTTGTATCTTTGTCAAATCTTCAGCAAAAAAACTCTCACCAATCATTATTTCTAAAGATTTGGAATGAACTATATCTCCTTTCTCAAGATAGTCATACATTCCCTCCAACATTCCTTGCATTATTTTTGGAATTCCAGCCATGACAAAAACATTGTCTATTTTGTAACCTGGAGCTTTGGTTGCAGGACTGTAGATTAATTCACCACCTTCTGGAATATGAAGCATCTTTAGCAAAGGTTCAGTTAATTCTTTACCCGCTAAGAATTCTTTCATCTTTTCTAATGCGTCATCATCAATTCGTGTTTCAACATCGAATGCTTTAGCAATACTATCCGTAGTAATGTCATCATGTGTGGGACCTATACCACCTGTTGTGAAAACATAATCATATTTTTTTCTTAAAGTATTCACAGCTTCAATTATAGCTTCTTCGTCATCGAGAATAACACGAACTTCGGATAAATTAATACCTATTTTACCTAACCAATTAGCCAGATATGCCAAATTTTTATCTTCAGTTCTACCTGAAAGAATTTCATCACCAATTATAATTAATGAAGCTTGTATCACAATTTTTCCAGAGCTTTAATTCTCTTTTCCATTGGTGGATGAGTTGAAAACATATTGATGAAAAAATCACTGCCTCTTAATGGATTAACAATACAAAGTGCTGCATTACTGGGTGAACCACAATCTAACGGTTTTCTATGGTTTTCCCATTCTAACTTCTTTAATGCGCTAATTAGTGCCCATGGCTTATTTGTTAACTTAGCTGCTGTTGCATCTGCATGGTACTCTCTAGATCGAGAAACGGCCATTTGGAGCAAGAAAGCTGCCAAAGGTGCTGTTATTGCTACTAAAATAAGTAAAGCTGGATGTACATTTCTATTTCGACCAAACATGCTATTCCACATCATCATCCTAGCTGCAAAAGATATGAATCCTGCAATTACGGCTGCTACACACATGACTAATGTATCTCTATTCTTTACATGAGCCATTTCATGAGCCATGACGCCTTCTAATTCATGATCATCAAGTACCGACATTATGCCTGTTGTTGCAGCCACAACTGCATTTTTTGGATTACGGCCAGTTGCAAAAGCATTAGGAGTTGATGATGAAACTATTGCGATTCTTGGAGTTGGAAGGCCATTCAAATCAGATATTTTCTTTACAATGCCATATAGTCTTGGATTATCTTGTCTCTCAATTATGCGCGCACCATAGGCTTTCAAAACTATTGAGTCACTATAGAAATATGAATAAAGGGCAATTGGTAAAGAAAATATTAGGAAAAAGAAAGCCCCGCCTATAAAATTCCCTGCAAAATAAGCTCCAAATATTGAACCAACAATCACCATCAAAAGTGTCATCAGAAAATATAATCCAAATAAACGAAGTATAGCCATAATATTCGATTTTGTACTAGTAATTAAAACTTATTTAGTCAACATAATGTTGATAAGTTTGTCTTTCTAATATCCTAATAGCCTCTTTTTCAATATTAGAATCATATCTATAAACAGGATTTGGACTTATTCCTTGTGGACGTCGCTTTGTATCTAATTGCCCCTCTGAATAAGCTCTTACCGATTCAACCATCAGTGTAGATGCAACAACTAATGTTTTGTAGCAAATATCATGATAATTGTCACCGCGTCTAACTGGAATTTCACGCTTTCCAACCAGATCACCTGCATCTATTTCTGCTGAACAAAAATGACAACTACTTCCTATTTTAATATTTTCATGAACACTCCATGCTGGTGATGCTGAACCTCTGCACTCAGGAAGAAGGCCTGGATGAGAATTCAAAACACCACCACGTGCTTCGCCATATTCTAAAATATTACCGCGAATTATTCTAGTACCACCAAATACTATTAATTCTGGATTAGCTGCTTCTATATGTTCCATACAGTGTTCATCGTTATGTATCGGAACTTCAACTACAGAAATATTGTGTTCTTTAGCCTGTGATTCTATAGTTGGACCTACAGAATGATTACCTATTCTAAATTCAAATTTTTCTCTTTCAACTTCACCTCCATCTGAAAATTCCTCAATTATTAAAGATGGTATGAAACCAGCATCTAAAAGTTGCGAAAGCATCTCTCTACCCCAAGGATGCTCTTTAATTGCTAAGAAAATAAAATTCATTTTTTTGCAACTACCTTAAACTCAACTGAAATAGGCGTAGGCAACGATACCACTTCTATAGTAGTTCTTGTTGCCTCATATCCCTCAAGATATTCAGAATATATTGAATTGAATTTTTTGAAATCATTCTTCATATCTGTCAAAAATACCATGATGTCAACTACGTTTGACATATTGAGATTTGCTGCTTCTAATATAGCAATTACATTACTAAAAGTTGCATGTGTCTGAGCTTCAATCCCATCTGGGATTTCATCAGTAACTGGATGACGAGGGCCTACGCCTGAAAGAAAAACTAAATCTCCTGCCTCTTTAGCATGAACATAAGCCCCGACTGGTTTAGCAGCTTTGCTAGTTTTAATCCCCATCTGCTTCCTCTAAAGGCCCCATTCCTGGCTGATCATAAAAATCTAAAACTTCACGATCACCTTTGTAGAATTCAGGATCATCTTCATCATATTCAAGATCACCAGCAGTATCCTCGGCTGGTGTCAAAGTAACAACGGCCCCACCAGTACCACATATAGGCTCATAAGCTAAAACATTACCCTCATATAAATTATTTTGACCCATTATCGAAGCCATAATCCAGAAAGGTTTGAAACTAACAACTTTAGGCACTCTAGCCTCATTATGAAATTGGCGAGATAACTGTGAAACATCCTCTAATCTTCCTTTATCTAGATATTCTAAAAATTTCAAATTCCATTCATTATCCTTCAAAGAATGTATTTTATCATCTGAAATATCAAAAGAATCAGTATGCAAACGATTGGATAATGCTGAAACAACAATGACTGCTGTTTTCTTTCCATCTTCATCTATTGCATCTCTTATAGATTTTCCAAGAACAATAGTTTCTGCTCTATTGGCATACATATTACTAGAAACTATAATAGTCGGAAGCTTATTTTCAGGATTTAATAATTTAAGTGCTACAATTGAGCCTGTATCTATCGGAAAACCATAGTAAGAAACTGTGCGTGCATGTAATCCTCTAGCCTCACAAGCTTGAACTGCACGCTCTGCAAATTCGGGATCCATTCTGAACTTATAAGGTATACTACCTAAATCATGGAACTCGTCATCAACATGGGTCCACTCAGGTTCTGGAAAAGCTTGTATTTGATGGCCTAAAATTGAAGGCCAAAAAGTACTGTAGACTACAATCCGTTCAGCTCCTGAGGCATCTATCTCTTTTTTAGCAGATTCATATGCCTTTCTAATCCGCCCCCATCCTTCATTCTTTTCAGGACACAAAAGAGGATGTGGCATTCCAGGTACTAAAATACCCTTACAAACTGTATCGTCCCTCATACCTTAGCCTTTCTGGGGTCCCAACCAACTATTGCATTACCAGTACCTATTACTGTACCATATGCATGTACTACTGCTTCATAACTAGGAAAACCTAAAGCACTTATCAACCAAGTAAGACTTCCAGCCTCTGTTTCAGCTATCGTCTGTTCTGTAAAATCTGGCATCAAGTCAATCATTTCTTTAGTCTTACCTTCTCTCATAAGATTTATCATTTTCATATCCCACAAATATTGGTGGTGATTAGTTACATGCTCTTTACTCATATCCTCTGGAACTTCTGGCTCTACAGTAAAATGCCTATGTGACAATGAATTACTAGATAATAAGACTGCTTTTTTACCAGATTTTTCAATTGCTTTACGAGTTGCATCACCTAATTTGACCATATTCGCCTGCATAACTTCTGCATTAAAATAAAATTTAGACCTGTGAGATGAAATACAAACTATTGGTTTATTCCAACTAGGATTTGTCAAATGACAACTAGTGACTGTTCCATAATCTATTCTAAAATCTGGATTTTCCATCATTTTCATTGACAATCCAGCCTCAATAGCATTATCATGTATCATTCTTGACAATTCAACATCAACTTTAAGATCATAATTATATCTAAATAAATTTGGGAAAACAGGATCAACGGATAATGACTTAAAACTATCAACACCTAATAGATGAGTTCCTGAGAAAGTTTGCCAGTGTGGTGTATGAACTATAATAACATCAAAATCTATGTCAGACATACTATTTCGAAGGCGCTCATAACCCCAACGAAGTTCCTCCCAACCACCTTCTGATGTTGCATCATTCTGTGGAGGATTCTCGGCATAAACCAAATGCGGTGGATGAGGAGCTAAAGCACCCATCACAATTTCACCTTTAGACATATTTTGACAGTTAAAGCCATTTATAAGACAATTAGCTTGATTAAAAAATCGAATTTACTCTTTTACGCAAATATTAATTGCTTCTGAAAAAAAACTCAAACTCCAACGCCCACCTTCCCGGCCAACGCCACTATCTTTAATTCCACCAAAAGGAACTCGTAAATCGCGATGCAGCCATGTATTAACCCATACCATTCCAGTTTCTATTTTTTCCGCGATTCTAGTACCTCTTTCTTTGTCCCCAGTCCAAACTGAGCCTGCAAGACCATAATTTGTGCAATTCGCCATCTCAATAGCTTCTTCTTCAGTTTCAAAAGGGTGTAATGTAACAACTGGGCCAAAAATTTCTTCGGTTGCAGTTCTACTCATATGGCTAAGGTTTGAAACAACGGTTGGTTCCAAAAATGCACCCTTATCAAAAGGAGATGAAAGATTAGGGCTTCCGCCACCACTAAGGATTTTTCCACCTTCTCTCTGAGCTAAATGAATGTATGATTCCACTTTATCTCTATGTGCAAAAGAAACCAAAGATCCGAGGTCTGAATCCTCTAAGGAGGGATCTCCTATCTTCATATCCTCTACATAATTTATAAATTTTTCAATAAATACATCCCATATCTTATTTGAAATAAAAATACGGCTACCACAAAGGCAAACTTGTCCTTGATTCATAAAAGCTGATTTTGCAATTCCAGGAATTGCCTCATCAAGATTAGTATCATCAAGAACTATTGTTGCATTTTTACCTCCTAATTCTAAACTTAATTTCTTAAACATAGGAGATGCTGTTTCCGCTACTTTTCGGCCTGTCTGCGTTCCGCCTGTAAAAGATATGAGATTTACTTTAGGGTGTTCAACTATAGCCTGACCCACTTCAGAACCTAAACCATGAACAATATTCACAACTCCTGCAGGCAATCCTACTTCATGAATTACTTCAGCTAACAAATTTGCAGTAAGAGGTGTTAATTCTGAAGGTTTAGCAACAACTGTATTTCCCATAACAATTGCTGGAGCTATCTTCCATGATAATAGATAAAGAGGTAAATTCCAAGGCGTTATCAAACCTGCAATACCTACTGGTTTCAAAATAACATGATTAGTTGCATCCTCCATCTCAAATTTTTCTTCTGAATAACTCCTAGCAAATTCGGCAAAAAAACGAAAATTAGTCACTGAACGTGCAGCATCAACCGCTCTTGCTAATGCAATCGGTTTACCTGTATCTAATGATTCTAATGAAGCTATTTCTTCTGAACGAGATTCTAAAACTATTGCAATTTTTTCTAACCAATTTGTCCGTTCTTCTAAACTCAAATTAGACCAATTTACTCGTGCCTCATCTGCTGCACCGACTGCTTTTTCCACATCATCTAAATTAGATTTAGGAATTGATGCAATTATTTTTCCTGTAGCTGGATTTATATCCTCAATAATCTCTTCTTTTTTACAAAATTTACCATTGATGTAATTCTGAATAATCTTCATTCTAAACTCTTATAATCTTCAGGATTGAAATACCAACGATCATTATCTGGATCCCAGTCATCCCAAGTAGGTATATCTTTCAATTTTTCAAGATAATTTGGAGGTACAACACCAGGGACAAGGAAAGCTTTCTGTCGCCTGAGAGGATATGGATTTCTAAGCTCCATTCCCAAAACTCCTAGAATTCCTCGAGCAATATACCACGTTGCCTGAGGATTCCATCCATGCGCAATTTTCACAACAACTCCTAATCCTTCCGGATAATCTTCATGATCAATTGCAAGACCCAAAAGCCCATCTGCTCCCTCTTTAGCTATGACTCTACCACTGCAAGACTTGATTATTGTAGTATCTAAACGATTGAAACCACCAACTAAGTCAGGATTACGTATCATAGCTTCCCATATCCAAGTTTCATCTTTTTCTTTAGCCAATCCTGAATAACAAGCTGCTAATTCATTTACTGTATTTGATAAAGTTGGAAAACCATCTCCATCTCTAGCTATTCTTTGAGGATTCCAATCTTTACCTAGGTAATGTCTTACTTGTTCAAGAAATGCAAAAAAGAAAGGGTGATTGGGTAAAGTATAACCTGCCCGATTCCAACCTTTACGACGACAACCAAGAAGTATTGCAGCATGTTGACCTGAAGAATTAGAATACCATCTTCTTGCCCTTCGAACCTGTCTACCAAACTGTACTAAAGGTAAATCGAGTGGTGTTTGCATTAAACCCCAATCAGAATTAGGGAGCAAAGACTGAGCGGCCTTAACATGCTCAGAAGTTCCATTATGGCTAGCTACTGAAATTGCTTTTTGGTCCCAAGTAAGATTATCTAATTCTTTAGAAAACACTTTGAGCATTAGAGGTTTCATCATTGAACGACCATAACACAAAACATTCCCACCAAAACTATGGATTTTTTTATCGCCACTATACCAAGCCACTGCTCCATGTATCGTAGTTTCACTCACTCCATTTCTACGATAATCTACCAAGGGTTCCCATTCAACATCTCTTCCAGTAGGAATATCGCCCTCTGTGTCACCTAATGGGCTACTAGGATACAATTGACTAGATTCTGTTGGATGACTCATTATATCAACTCTTTAACACGAGGTACAACCTTATTCATGAAAGCTTCCATGTTCCGTATAACACGTGTACTATCATGATTAAAGAAATCAAACCAAGCCATAACACAATCATCTGGATGAAATCTAGAAACTATTTGTTGCGCTACGTCTTCAACATTACCAACTACTGAATTTTCAGTTGCGTTGGAGACTTTTGCTGGATCTATTGTTCCTTCTAACGCACCCCAATATGAATTAAGAGCTTTTTCAGCTTCAGATTTAGCCTGAGAATTACGTTCAGAATCTGATAAACCTGGTTCATCATTTAAAAATACCATTAATGTTCTTGGCATATAATTTCTTTTCCAAACCCCTCCACGAGAATTATAATCACTATTCATTCTTTTATGTGTATTTTCTATTAATTCCGGAGGTGTGATTGACAAATTAAAAACTTTAACAGGAAGAATTTCATTTACTTCTTTTTGTAATTTAGGGTCATGTGAACCTATAATTAAATCTAAAAGTTTACGATTCCAAGCTTGTGGTATATTTTTGACATCTTCAAAAATATAACGATTTGGTATCGTAACACTATCTGGAATTTTTGATATTGAATCTCGTTTCAATACTGCATTTTGAACCTTACTCCAATCTTCATCACTTCGGAAATTAGAACGTGTAAGGACTGTTTTTCTTATCATATCACTATTAATTATTTCACCGTTTAATAACCTCAAAAATATCTCACAAGCTTCGCCAAATATTTGGCCTCGTAAGGCTGGCCAAGCTGCTTCTTCAACAATATCTCTTGGGACTATACCATATGGCCGGGCCATAAATTCGAATCTACCTGCTGAAAAACCAATTCTTAATTTTCTTTTTTCATTATTATCAAGACCATGTAAGGCTAAGAAAGCACCAACCCTTTCAGCAATACCTATTGGCCCTCCGTGTGTAAGAAGACTCATCACTGCAGAACCTACGTGAATATTTTTAGTCCTAGAAAACATTACATGAGCTAATTGAAAAAAATCAGTACATAAACCTACTTCGCCTTCCCAATGTGGAACTACCGGTTGCTTGTTCATTTTTTGAACTTCTGTGGATAAGTGTGCTTGAGCTATCCAAGCCGTATCAAAACCTAATTTATCTGCAGCTTCTAATTGATCAAAAAAATTTGAAAACATTGTATTTTCATCTGGTGTATGGCCATCGACTGGCGTTTGGGCTATCGAAAGAAAAATATCAAAATCCATCATATTGAACCTGTTCTTCCTCCGTCTACTGGGAGACTGACTCCTCTTACAAAACTAGCTGCAGGTGACGAAAGAAATGCTACTACTTTACCAAGTTCAGAAGGGACTGCTAAACGCCCTTCCGGAACTGTACTTAACCAAGCATTTTCTACTTCTTCTTGACTTATTCCTTTCTGCTCTGAAATAGTTTTTTTTAATTCAGTAAGTCTTTCTGTATTTGTAAAACCGGGTAAAACATTGTTTACAGTTATAGAAGGTGGAAGTTCTTTAGATAAAGTTTTAGACCATGAAGCCATCGCTCCACGTATTGTATTACTTACACCTAAACCAGGAATAGGTTCTTTGACTGATGTAGAAATTATATTGATTATTCTACCATATTTTGATTTTTCCATGCCTGGCAAAAGCAACTGAACCAGAGTTTGTGAAGCTAAAACATGTCTCAAAAAAGCTTTTTCAAAGTCGCTAGGTTTTGCATCAATAAGGGGACCTGATGGCGGCCCTCCTGAATTATTAATTAATATTTCAAAAGAACCATTACTTTCTATTTCTTTGTTTACAGAAACTGTAAGTAAATCTAAATCTTCAAGATCACAAGAAATTGTATTATTGCCAGAAGCGCTGCGTGACAAAATAACAACTTCTGAACCGCAATCACTTAGAGCCTGTGCTGTAGCTTTTCCAATTCCACTTGTACCACCACAAACTAATGCCCTTTTACCTTCTAAACTTATCATCTATTCTCCTTTAAATTCGTAAAAAACCGGATTTTTTAAAGCTGGTAAAGCTTCTTTCTTAATCAAAATACTACGAACGGCCCATAAATCAATAAAAACACGATATCTAGTAGTCATATCTAAATAATCTACACCAGATGAACCTCCAGTACCAACTCTTCTACCAATCATACGCTCAACCATACGGGCATGTGAACTGCGCCAAAGAATCATAGATTCTTCTAATTCAATAAGTGTAGAAACCAACTTGCGGGGCCAGGCTAACAAGGGAAGCTCCCGATAAGATTCTATGAATACTAAACCAGCCCTTCTACGGCGAAATGATAAATCCTCTTCAAAATAGTCAATCGCATCTTGATTTGTATCAGGATACAAACTTTTGTGTGCTTCCAAATATTCACTGATAAAAGCATTAACATGAACCTCATCATCTGATAAATTGGGAGTAGAACCTTGAATAGGTGTTCTCTCAAGCCAATCACAGGTAACATCGTACAATGATTTCTCCTTAGTTGTTTCTTCTTTTCCTGCAGGTTTTCCATCAATCCATTTTCGACCCATTAATGATTCCAATTCTCTCATTTGGAAAGATTCAAAACCTGATGCAGTACCCAACTCGTCTCTAAAATTTAGAAAATCCTGAGGTTCAAGAGTTTCCATAACTTTCCATTGATTCGACATCAAATTAAATATTTCAATGACACGATTCATGTGATGGACGGCTTGTGGAAGTTTTGTTTCCTCAACATAATCTGAAGATAAAATATTTCTTGTAGATTTTAATTCATTTATTATTAATTTAAACCACAACTCAAAATTTTGATGTACTAAAATAAAATGCAATTCATCGTTGCTAATCTCTCTTTTTCCACCTTTAACGCCAGTTTGTAATTTGAGTAACTCCTCTAACCTAAGGTATTCAGAATATGTTGGTGACATTATTGCCTTATAAAGATTGGATATTATATCGTCTTTGTTTAACGTATGTTATAGAATATATCATGTAATAATAATATTAATATAGCTCACAATCAAGAATTTATGTTAGTCTGGGCGCATGGACTGTGGGGAAGTCCAAATGGAAGTAAGATTACAGCCATCCGTGAAAGTGGAATTGAAGCAATATCACCAGATTTCAATGAAATGGAACTTATTGATAGAGTTGAACTAATAGAAAAGACAATTGAAGATGGGAATTTTGTACTTGCAGGATCTAGCTGGGGTGGACTTGCATGCGCGCTAACTGCTCAAAGAACACCTGATAAAATCAAAGGATTGTTGTTACTTGCTCCAGCCTTGCATTTTCCTGAACCTCCAAATGAAAACCCTGAAAATTTAAGAGCTCCGGATGATATACCTGTAGTAATAATACATTCAATTACAGATGACATTGTACCAATTAGTGCTAGTAAAGATTACTTAGAAAGATCTAAAGATAATGTTAAACTTATTGAAGTAGAAGATAACCATGTTTTAGAAAACTCCATTGAACTTATTATTTCGGAAGCAAAAAAAATGCTTAATTACTGAAATCTTTTACTTTTTCTACTAAGTCCATTCTTCTTAGACGCCAAATCCCATATGGCGTAATTGCTAAGGATATTATTAGAACTGTAGCAATTAAAAAAATAATGACATCTACACTAGGTATAACTGTAATATAGAAAGTCCAAGAAGAAAATGTGCTAGCTATGTAGACCGTACCAAAATATGCAAAAATAGCACCAAATATGCCGCCTATTAATCCAATTACAAAATTCTCACCAATAATCATAGAACCCAATCTAAATGTTGAAGCTCCAAGAACTCTCAAGGTAGATAATTCTAAATCTCTTTCTGCAAGGTTCATTA